>Ga0213876_10000159_pt1 | contig 70556 bp, 45 predicted proteins | sample BarmaccomBMRX_R9_FD_160113 | JGI IMG/M metagenome (GOLD analysis project Ga0213876, IMG submission 160113) | Root-associated microbial communities from Barbacenia macrantha in rupestrian grasslands, the National Park of Serra do Cipo, Brazil - RX_R9 | ecosystem: Host-associated > Plants > Roots...
CGCCTCCGTCTGGTACAGGTGGCAGGCGCCCTCGCCGGGCACTCTCACCGTCAACACCTCGGGCAGCAACTTCAACACGACGCTCGCCGTCTACACCGGCGCGGCCGTGGGCTCCCTGACGTCCGTAGGGAGCAACGACGACGTGAGCGGCACCGACCACACCAGCCGCGTCTCCGTCACCGTCAACGCCGGCACGACCTACCAGATCGCCGTGGACGGCTCGGGCGGCGAGACCGGCAGCGTCGCGCTCAACTGGAGCTTCACCTCGTCCTGCTTCTACAGCTTCAACCCGTCCGCCGGCGACGGGTTCAATGCCGACGCGCAACCGCGCACCATCACGGTAATCACACAGACCGGGTGCCCCTGGACGGCCGTGAGCAACAACAGCTTCCTCACCATAGACTCCGGCGCTTCGGGCAACGGCACCGGCCTCGTCTCGTACTCCGCCGCCGCCAACCCGAGCCTCTTCGCGCGCCAAGGCACGTTCACCATCGCCGGGCGTACCTACTCCGTCATCCAGACGGGCAGGCAGATGCAGATGAGCGCCAGCTCCGTGAGCGTGAGCGAGGCGGCGCGGAAGGTCACGCTCACGGTCTACCAGACGGGCAGCCCCGTGTCGGCGGTGACGGTCAATTACGCGACCGCGGACGGGACGGCGGGGCGGCGTGGGGACTACACGCAGACGCTCGGGACGCTCGCCTTCGCCGCGGGCGACAAGTCGAAGACCGTCACTGTCTTCGTCACCGACGACGTGTTCGCGGAGCCGGACGAGAGCTTCACGTTCAACCTCTCGAACCCGTTCAACGACCCGAACTTCATCTCAATCGGCTCGCCGAGCAGCACGACCGTCAACATCCAGAGCGACGACATCACGACCGGCCTCAACCCCGTCACCGACCCGGGCTTCAGCCCGGACTTCTTCGTCCGCCAGCACTACGTCGATTTCCTCAACCGCGAGGCCGACCCCTCGGGGCTCACCTACTGGACGAATCAGACGATGAGCTGCGGCAGCCCCAACGTCGAAGTCTGCCGCATCAACGTCTCGGCCGCTTTCCTGGTCTCCATCGAGTTCCAGAACTCGGGCTTCCTCGCCTACCGCATGTACAAGGCCGCCTACGGCGACGCGACCTCGCCGGGCGTGGCGGGCACCGTGCCCGTCATCCGCCTCGAAGATTTCCTGCCCGACACGCAGCGCATCGGCCGCGACGTCATCGTCGGGGCCACCGGCTGGGAGGCGCAGCTCGAAGCGAACAAGCAGGCGTACGCGCTTGAGTTCGTACAGCGCCCACGCTTCCAGGCGGCCTTCCCCTTCACGATGTCCGTCGGGGAGTACGTCGACAAGCTGATCGCCAACACCGGCTCGGCCATCTCGCCGGCCGAGCGCGACCAGCTCATCGCGGAGATGCTGGCGAACAACACTCCGCCGATCTCGCGGCGCGCGTCCGTGCTGCGCAAGGTCGCGGAGGACGCAGACCTCCAGGCCGCCGAGTTCAACCGCGCCTTCGTGCTGATGGCCTACTACGGCTACCTCCGCCGCAACCCCGACGACCCGCCCGAGCCGGCCTCCAACTTCTCCGGCTGGAAGTTCTGGCTCGACAAGCTCAACCAATTTAACGGCAACTACATTCAGGCCGAGATAGTCAAAGCCTTCCTCTCATCCGCCGAATACCGCCAGCGCTTCGGCCCGTGAGAATGAAAGGATGAAGGATGAAGGCGGAAGGATGAAGGGAAGACCTCATCCCTTCATCCTTCCGCCTTCATCCTTCATCCTTCTGAATCCGTACCTTGACACTCGCCGGAGGCGCTCGTTACACTCGCGCTCTTCCAACAGCGACAATCGGGCGCGGGTTTATGCCTTAATCCGTCGCGCGGACGTACGTTCTATTGAATCCGTTTAAGAGACGAAAGGGAGAGAGAGATGGGGAAGCGAAACAAGATAACTGTGGTCGGCGCCGGCAACGTCGGGGCGACGGCCGCGCACTGGCTGGCGAGCAAAGAGCTGGGCGACGTGGTGCTGGTGGACATCGTCGAGGGCATGCCGCAGGGCAAGGCGCTGGATTTGGCGCAGGCCGCGCCGATTGAGGGCTTCGACTCGGCGCTCGTCGGCTCGACCAACGACTACGCGGCGACGGCGAACTCCGACGTGGTCATCATCACCTCGGGGCTGCCGCGCAAGCCCGGCATGAGCCGCGACGATCTCCTCAAGACCAACGCCGGCATCGTGACGAGCGTCACCGAGGAGATCGCCAGGCATTCGCCCGACGCGGTTATCATCGTCGTCTCGAACCCTTTGGACGCGATGACCCAGGTGGCGTTCAAGAAGTCAGGCTTCCCCAAGCACCGCGTCATCGGCATGGCGGGCGTCTTGGATTCGGCGCGCATGCGCTGCTTCCTCGCCGAGGCGCTCGACGTGTCGGTCGAGAACGTGACGGCCTTCGTGCTCGGCGGGCACGGCGACACGATGGTGCCGCTGCCGCGCTACTCGACCTGCGCCGGCATCCCCGTCACGGAGCTTCTGCCGAAGGAGCAGCTGGACGCGATTGTGAAGCGCACGGCCAACGGCGGCGCCGAGATCGTCGGGCTGCTGAAGACCGGCTCGGCCTACTACGCGCCCTCGGCGGCGGCCGTCGAGATGACCGAGGCGATCCTCAAGGACAAGAAGAAGATTCTGCCCTGCGCCGCCTACCTCGAAGGCGAGTACGGCATCAACAACCTCTACGTCGGCGTGCCCTGCAAGCTCGGCGCGAACGGCCTGGAGCAGATCATCGAGATCAGCCTCACCAACGAGGAGCGCATCGCCCTGCACAAGAGCGCCGCCGCCGTGCAGGAGCTAGTGGACGTGCTCGGCATCTGAACGGAAGGATGAAGGCGGAAGGATGAAGGCGGAAGGAAAAGCCCACGGCTCTTTCTTCATCCTTCATCCTTCCGCCTTCATCCTTTCATCTGTCACTTCACCTTCTTCGCGGGCGTGTCGCCGCCGCCCTGGTGGAGAATGACGCCCGTGGCCCTGCCTTCGGCGTCGGTCTGGAATTCGAGCTGCGCGTCGAACGCCCTGACGAAGAAGAGCTTCTCCGACGCGGCGAAGATTTCGTACTCGGGCTGCCCCGTCGCCTGCGTGAAGAGCTGGTCGCCCCTGCGCGTGACGGCGATGGAGAAGCCCGGCCTCAGCTCGTAGACGCCGACGTAGCGTTCGAGCACCTCGGGCGTGAGCTTCACCGCCTCCCTCTCCTTCGGCAGGGGCTTGTCCGTCCGCGCCGCGCTCGTCGGCGGCCCGATGCGGCGCGTCACCTTCAACCCCGTCACCTTCCCCGCCGCGTCCTTCGCGAAGGTCAGCCTGTCCAGACCCTCCGGCTCGTAGAAGAAGACGGTCGGCGAGAGCGGGAAGATTTCGTTCTGCCGCCCCGCGTTCCTCTGGATCGTCAGCTTCGTGCCGTCGCGCCTGACGGTGTAAGTCTCGCGCTCGTTGATCTGGTAGACGCCGACGAGCGCGTCCATCTCTTCCGGCTTGAGCTGCACGGCGACCGAAGGGCGCAGGGGCTTGCCCGCCGCGAGCGCCGCCAGCTTGAAGGCGACGGGGTCGGGCGAAGAGTAGTCGCGGTTCGTCAGCACGGCGACGTAGACGCGGTCTTCGGGCAGGCGGATGCCGTCGGTGGTGAAGCCCTGTATGCCGCCGCCGTGCTCGATGACGGTGCGCCCCTCGTACTGCCACTCGGCCCAGCCGAAGCCGTAGCCGGTCGGAGTCCCGTCCTTCAAGACGTAAGGCGTCCAGGCCCTCTGCAGCGAAGCCCGCTTCAGCAGCTTCTCCGTGTAGAGCGACGCGTCCCACAGCGCGAGGTCGTCCACCGTCGAGAGGAGCGAGCCGGCCGCGTAGGGCTGCGTCATCGAAATGTAGTCCGAGTTTTCCAAGCCCTCCTTCGACATCGTGTAGCCGGGCACGCGGCGCGGGATGACGCGCGCGGCGCTGCCGTAGAAGGTGTGCGTCATGCCGAGCGGCCCGAAGATGTTCTTCTGCAGGAACTGCTCGTAGGTCATCCCCGACACCTTCTCGATGATCGCGCCGAGGAGGAAGTAGCCGGAGTTGTTGTAAGCCCACTGCTCGCCGGGCGCGAAGTCGGGCGGCTCGTTCTTGAAGAGGTCGATGACCTCGGCGACGGCCATGTCGTTCCGCAACAACTTGTGCCACGCCGGGATGGACGTGTAGCTCTTGATGCCCGAGGTGTGCGTCAGGAGGTGCTCGACGGTGACGACGCGCCCCTTCGCGGGGTAGTCTGGGAAGAACTTCGTCATGTCGTCGGAGAGCGAGAGCTTGCCCTGCTCTGCGAGCAGGAGGATGGAGGCGGCCGTGAACTGCTTCGTGATGGAGCCGAGGCGGAAGACCATGTCCGGCTCGACCTTCACGCCCAGCTCCACGTCCGCCAGGCCGTAGCCTTTGCGTAGAAGCGTCTTCCCGTTCTTGACGACGATGACGGCCGCGCCCGGCTCGTTCGGCGGGTAGGCCTTCGACATAAGCTCGTCCATCTCCCTGACGGCCGGCTCGTCCTGCGCGAAGGCGGGCGCCGCCTGAAAGGTGAGGAGGAGTAAGAGCGCCGCCAGCGAAAGCAGAGCGCCGCGCCGCGTCCGACGTGCGAGGGTCATTCTTCGTGTCTCCTTGGGTGAAAGTTTCGAGGTCACGCGGCCAGCACTCTATTCCGCGCGGCCTGCGGGCGTCAACACCTCCAAAACGCAAACTGCTATAATGCGCCCGCAGTCACGAGAGCGATAAGAGACAAGCGCCCCTCCGGAGCTTCCCGTTTGAGCAGTCATAACGTTCGCATTCCGAATGCGCTCCGCCGCCCGGTGCTGGCCGCACTGCTCGCCGCCGTCTGCCTGACGGCCGCCGCGGGGCAGACGCCTCAGCCTTCGCCCGCCAACGCGCTCACGCCCAGGTTCGAGCTGAAGTCGAGCGGACTCCGCCTGGAGCGGCGCACACGTCCGGGCGCGTTCTTCGACGTGCTCGGGCGCAAGTCGGCGGTCTTCGGGTACGAGCACAGGCAGGCGGAGGCGTGGGCCTACCCTCTGCAGATTCTCGACGGGTTCGAGCTGTCGTTCCGCGTCGAGGGCTACCCGCTCGAGTTCAAGGGTTCGGACACGGCGGCCCTCATCGAAGTGCGCCCCGAGGCGACGACCATCACATACTCGCACGCCGCCTTCACCGTCAGGCAGATCATCTACGCGCCGCTCGACGAGGCGGGCGTCGTGATGCTGCTCGACGTCGACTCGGCGCTGCCCGTCGCGGTCACGGCGCGCTTCCGGCCGCGCCTGAAATTGATGTGGCCCGCGGCCTCGGCGACCCCTTCGCTTTCGTGGGACGAGAAGCAGCGCGCCTACTTCATCTACGAAGAGACCGGGCGCTACGCCGGCATGGTCGGCAGCCCGGCCGCGCGCGACGTGTCCGTCATGCCCTACCAGGAGGAGCCGCGCGACGTGCCCGCCGAGTTCCGCATGGAGGTGCCGGCTTCGGAACTGAAGTCTAACTTCATCCCCATCGTCATCGCCGGGAGCGTGAAGGGGCGCGAAGAGGCGCGCGCGACCTACGCGCGGCTGCTCGGCTCGGCCCGCGCGCTGTACGAGCAGAACGTCGAGCACTACCGCCGCCTGCGCGACGAGACGACCTCGGTCGAGACGCCCGACGAGCGCGTCAACGAGGCCTTCGCGTGGGCAAAGGTCGGCATCGACAAGGCCTTCGTCGAGAACCCGCTGCTCGGGCTCGGGCTCGTCGCGGGCTTCCGCACGGCGGGCGAGTCCGAGCGCCCCGGCTTCGCCTGGTTCTTCGGCCGCGACGCGCTCTGGACGGCGCTCGCGCTCGACGCCTACGGCGACTTCGAGGGCGCGCGTGGCGCGCTCGACTTCCTCAAAAAGTACCAGCGCGCCGACGGCAAAATCCCGCACGAGATTTCGCAGAGCGCGTCGCTCGTCCCGTGGTTCACGGACTACCCTTACGCCTGGGCCAGCGCCGACGCCACGCCGCTCTACATCATCGCGCACGCCGACTACTTCCGCGCGAGCGGCGACGTGAAGTACCTGCGCGCGAACTGGGACTCCATCGTCAGGGCCTACCGCTTCACGAAGGCGACCGACACGGACGGGAACGGGCTCGTCGAGAACACGAACTTCGGCCACGGCTGGGTCGAGGGCGGCTCGCTCTACCCGCCGCACGAAGAGATTTACATGCAGGGCCTCTGGGTCGAGGCGCTGCGCGGCGTCGAGGAGATGGCCGCCGCGCTCGACGAAGAGGGGCTGGCCGCCGAGACCGGGGAGGCGGCCGAGCGCGTGTCCGAAGCAATCGAGAAGACGTACTGGCTTGATGACAGAGGCCTCTACGCCTTCGCCACCAACCGCCCGCGGACGGAGCCGCGCGAGGCCGACAAGGGGCCGAACCAGGAGCGCCGACAGCAGAGGATGAACGAGCAGGACAAGTCGGCGCTCTACGACGAAGACACGGTGCTGCCGGCCGTCCCGCTCTGGTTCGGCGTGCTCGAAGAGGAGCGCGCCCAGCGCGAGATAGACCGCCTCGGCTCCGGCCACATCGCGACCGACTGGGGCGCGCGCATCATCTCGGACGAGAGCCGCCTGTACGACCCCCTCTCTTATCACAGCGGTTCGGTCTGGCCTCTCTTCACGGGCTGGGCCAGCATGGGCGCGTACGCTTACGGCCGGCCGCACGTCGGCTTTCAGGCCCTGATGTCGAACGTGCTCCTGCGCGAGCAGGGCGCGCTCGGCTACACGACCGAGCTGCTCTCCGGCGACTACAACGCGCCCTTCGGCCGCTCCTCGCACCATCAGGTCTGGTCGGAGGCGATGACCGTCACGCCGCTCCTGCGCGGCCTGCTCGGGATCGAAGTCAAAGACCATGGCTCGACCGTCCGTGTCGCGCCGCAACTGCCGGCCGACTGGAACAACGTCACCGTGCGCCGCGTGCGCGCGGGCGAGAGTCAGTTCGACTTCATTCTCGACCGCTCCGACGGCGTGATGCGCATCATGATCTTCTACCCCGAGAAGCAGGAGGCGCGCCCCCCCGTCAAAATAGAGCTCGCCCCGGCCTTCCCCCTCGACGCGCGCGTCAAGTCGGTCGAGGTCGGCGACAAGCCCCTCGCCTTCAGGATTGAGCGCGTGGGCGACACGCAGTCTGCCGTCTTCGAGGTTGACCCGCAGCAGGCCGGCCTCCCCTTCATGGAGCGGAGGATGTTGACGGTCGTCGTCAAGTACGAAGAGGGCGTCGACGTCTTCGTCAGGCGCGAGGCGCCGCGGCCGGGCGACACGAACACGGGGCTGCGCGTGCTCCGCTCGCGCGTGGAGAAGGACTGGCTGCGGCTGCTCGTCGAAGGTCTCCCGGGGCGCGTCTACACGCTCAACGTCAGGGGGCCGAGGCCGAACGGCGTGTCCGGTCTCTACGAAGGCGTGTCCGCCACGTCCGGGCCGGGCGGCGAGCGCTCCATCGGCATCGAGTTCAAGGGCGAGCCCGGGCGCTACGTGCGGCGCGAGATCGCCGTGCCGCTCGGCCCGCCCGCGCCCAGGCGCGCCCCGAAGCCGAACCCCTTGGATTGGTGACTAGTGCGTCGCGCCGCCGCTTCGTGTCATAATGTGGCTTCTTTTAAATAGGCAAGATGGACGAACAGACGCAGGCGAGAGAGCTTCTGAAGTCTTTGGCGGAGGACTTGGCCGAGTCGGCCGCGTACCTGCGCGAGCTGGGCGTGGAGGGTTTGGAAGGCTTAGACGTGCTGGCGCTCGAAGCGCCCGCGCCCGAGGAGCCGCAGAAGACACAGGCCCCCGTCCCGGCCGCGCTCCGCCGCAACGCGACCGCGGAGCAGCAGCAGCCGCCGCCGCCGCAGAGGACGACGCTGCCCCCACCGCCGCCCCCCACCACGAGTCAGGCCGCGAGGCCGCAGCCGACGGGGTCGTCCCTCCCGCCCCCGCTACAGACCCGAGCGGATATGTCCAGGAAACCCGTCCGCAAACCTTCACCCGACCCGCCCGAGCCGCGCGAGACGCTCTTCGGCGACATCACGCCGCAGGACGAGCTGAGCCTCGGCCAGCCCGGCGAGACCTTCGAAGACATACGCGCGGACATCGGCGAGTGCGTCCGCTGCCCCTTACACGAGGGGCGCAAGCACATCGTCCACACGGAGGGGAAGCCGGGGGCGCGTCTGATGTTCGTCGGCGAGGCGCCGGGCGCCGACGAGGACGAATCGGGCAGGCCGTTCGTCGGCCGCGCCGGACAGCTCCTCAACAAGATCATCGAGGCCATCGGCCTCAAGCGCGAGGACGTGCTCATCGGCAACGTCAACCGCTGCCGCCCGCCCGGCAACCGCACGCCGACGATAGAGGAGGCGCGCACCTGCAAGCCCTTCCTCCTGCGCGAAATCAACGTCGCGCGCCCCGAAGTGATCGTCGTCCTCGGCAACACGGCGATGAAGAATCTGCTCGACACGAAGGAGGGCATCACGCGCCTGCGCGGCCAGTTCCAGGACTACCGCGGCATCAAGGTCATGCCCACCTTCCACCCGGCCTACCTCCTGCGCGACCCCTCGAAGAAGCGCGAGGTCTGGGACGACATGAAGAAGGTGCGCGACTACCTCAACGAGACGAAAGGCAGTAGGCAGTAGGCAGTTGAGGATTCTACTGTCGAGGCGCTTGATTAATATTCCACCTCCGAAACGCGGAGCGACTGCCTACTGCCTACTGCCTACTGCCTACTTCTTAAATTATGCAGGACTCACTCTTCAGCGGGCAGGGGCCGGAGCCGACCGAGACGGTCGAGGAGATTAACGAGGAACTGCTGCGGCGCGCGAAGCGTCTGCCGGAGTTCAGGGAGCGCATCTTCATCTTCGGCGAGGGGCCGACGAAGGCGAAGGCGGCGGTCGTCGGCGAATCGCCCGGCCCGCCGGACATCGAGTCGGGAAGGCCGTTCATGGGGCCGGCCGGGCAGATGCTCGAACGCATTCTGGGGAGCATCGGGCTGGCGCGCGCCGACTGTTATTTAACGAACGTCATCAAGGTCATCAGCCAGGGCGACGAGATCACGCCCGAGTGGCTCTCGCTCTTCACGCCCTACCTCCACCGCGAGCTGGCCGCCGCGCGCCCACGCGTCATCATCGCCTTCGGCAACACGCCGACGCGCGCGCTGCTCCACACCAAAAAGCCCATCTCGCAGATGCGCGGCGAATTCCACGACCACGAAGGGATTCCTCTGATGCCGACCTTCAACCCGGCCTACCTCCTCCGCGACCCGACCAAGAAGCGCGAGGTCTGGGAGGACATGAAGAAAGTCCGCGCCCTCCTCGCCTCCGGCTGAACCGTTCAAAAAAACCACAGAGACACAGAGGCACAGCTTGTTGAGTCATCCTCTTCAAGCTGTGCCTCTGTGTCTCTGTGGTTAAAACCTCAGAGAGGAGGCGCGACTACAGTCCGCAGTCGGCCACCGTGTCGTTGGTGATCGTCCAAGTGGCGGCGCCGCCGCAGTTGACCGGCGCCGAGAGGAAACACCCGTCGCCGTCCTCCGCCACGACCTTGACCTGCGCCTGCGAGCAGGTCACGTCCTCGACGTTGAACGACTGGCCGGGGGCGATGGCCGTGCCGTTGAGCTGGTCTCCCCCCCAGTTGTCCGTGTCCACCGGCGACAGGTAGACGTGGACGATCTGGCGGGTGGAGCTGTTCACCACGTTGATCGAGTTAGACCGCGCACGCGCACTCGAAAGCAGCGGCAGCGCCGCGAGGACGCAGAGGGCTGCCATGAGGGCGAAGGGGCGACGGGCAACGCGCTTGACTCGTGAGTCTTTCATCTCAAACTCCTTTCGTCTCGTTTGAAGCGGGGCTGACACCCGCACCGAAAGTTGTCGGCGGGCCGCGCCGGGTTAGGGCGCGGCCCTGCGGGGTGCCGGCCGCTCACGGCCCGCAGCTTCCGTTCACCGTGTAGTGCGCGCCGCTGTCGACGGGCGTCTGGCCGGGGTTCTTCGGCACGACGATCTTCACCGTCTGCGTGCCGACGTTGCCCGACGCGTCCTTGACCGCGAACGTGACGGTGTAGACGCGCCCGTCGGCGCTTCCGTCACGCTCGGCGCGCAACTGGAACGACTTGCAGTTCGGGGCGATGACGATGTCGTTCAGGGTGTTGCCGTCGCCATTGCCATTCTCGATCTCGTCGCTCGTGATCTTCTGGACGACGACGCTTGAGACACCGAGCGACGTGCTGCAACTGTCTGTCACCCCGGTCACGAAGTCCGTGACGTTAAAGCTCACGTACTTGTGGTTGGCCGGCCAGAGCGAAGGCGCCAGGCTGTTGACCGTGATGACGGGCGCGCCCGAGTCCACCACGATGACCGTCCGCGTCTTCGGCGTCGCGTTGTTGCCGGAGTCGTCGGACGCGTTGTAGGTCAGCACGTAGGTGCCGGGGACGTTGGCGTTGACCGAACCCGTTGTGGTCACGGGCACGTTCGTGTCGCACGAGTCGGAGGCGGTCGCCCCCGGATCGGTGAACGTCGTGTGGCACTCGACCGTCATCGGGTTTGGCCCGTTGACCGTGATGACCGGCGCGATGGTATCAACCACCGTCACCGTCCGCGTCTTGGGCGTCGCAGCGTTACCCGAGTCATCACTCGCGTTGTAAGTCAACGTGTAGGTGCCGGGCACGTTGACGTTGACCGAGCCCGAGACATTGACCGGCACCGACGTGTCGCAGGTGTCGGAGGCGGTCGCGCCCGGGTCGCTGAACGACGTGTGGCACTCGACCGTCATCGAACTCGCGCCGTTGAGCGTGATGATGGGGGCGATGGTGTCTACGACGTTGACGGTGCGCGTCACCGGCGCCGCGGCGTTGCCCGAGGAGTCGGTGGCGCTGTAAGTGAGCGTGTAGCTGCCGGGCGCGTTCACGTTAACCGAGCCGCTGACGTTAACCGCGACACTGTTGTCGCAGTTGTCGGAAGCGGTCGCGCCGGGGTCTGTGAACGAGGTGTGACACTCCACCGTCATCGTGGCCGAGCCGTTGAGCGTGATGACCGGCGCGGTCCCGTCACTGACCGTGACGGTCTGCTGGCACGAGGCGGAGTTGCCCGCTGTGTCTGTGGCCGTCCAGGTGATGGTCGTCGTGCCCTTCGGGTAGGGCGCGTTCAAAGGCTGCGCGTCGCTGCGCACGCCGTTCGTCGCGACGTTCGGGTCGTTGTCGTTGACCGTCGGCGTGCCGACGTTGACCGTCGCGTCGCAGGAGTTCGGCGCGGTCGTCGTCACGATGTTCGCCGGGCAGCTGATGGTCGGCGTCTGCGTGTCGTTGACCGTCACGTTGAAGCTGCAAGAGGCGGGCGAGCCGACGCCGTTCGTCGCCGTGCACTGCACCGTGGTCGTGCCGACGGGGAAGGTGTGCGGCGAGGTGATGCTGGTCGCGCCGACCTTGCAGTCGACGGTCGGGGCGGGCGTACCCGTCGCCGTGACGTTGAAGGAGACCGAGGCCGAGAACTGGCCGGGGTCGGTGCCGGTGGTGATGTTGGCCGGGCAGGAGATGCTCGGCGGCGTGCCGACCGGCGTCACCGTCGGGTCGTTGGGCGCGGCGGTCGCCGGGTCGTCCGTCAGGACGTTCGAGAAGTTCGTGCCCGAGACAGTGCCCTGGTTCGACGCCTGCGACGCGTTGAAGGGGTTGTTGATGGTCGCCTGGAAGGTGATGGTCATCGACTTGCCCGCGGGCAGCGTCCCGACGTTGACGTTGACGGTCTCGCCCGAGAAGAGAGGGGCGAGCGCGGCCGCGTTAGCCGTGGCCGCCGGAGCCTCCACTTTGCGCGCCGGGCGCACGAACGGGTCGGTCGCGGTCGTGCCGAGCGTGTTGCCCTGCTCCGAGTTGCGGTACGAGTGGCCGCTAAGTGCCTGCTTCAAGTTCATGCGCCCGGCGTCGGGGCCGGACATGATGCCGGCGAGGACGTTCGTGCGCGCGCCCGACCGGTGCGAGAAGCCCTGAGTCGCCTTCGCCGCGGGGGCGTCGAGCGCCGCGAGGTACTCGCGCGGGGCCGCCGTGCGGAAGAAGACGAGCGGCGGGTTCGCGCAGGTGACGCCGAACGTCGGCGAGCCGGCGGTCGTCACGTTGGCTGCGGGGATGCCGTTGGCAGAAGCCAGCGCCGCGGCGCTCGCCTGCTCGACGTTGAGCGTGCCGTTATTCCTGTTCACGGCGATGCGGCCGTTGCCGGCGTCGAGGATGTTGCCGTTGGCGTCGAGGCACAGCGTCGGGGTGTTGGTCGTCGTGTCAACGCGCAGCTCGGCCACGACGCCCGAGGTGCTGGTCTCGATGTCGTTGCCGGTCAGGGTCGCGTCCATCGTCGCCGTGTTCTGGGCGCGCAGGAAGACGCCCGGCGTGTTGAGCGCGCTGCCCGCGCCGCCGTTGCCGTTGCGGACGGTGTTGCCCGAGAGGTTCAGGTTCAGGCCCTTCCCGTTCGGGTTGCGGTTCTGGACGTTGATGCCGATCTCGCCGGCCCCGGTCGTGCCGACGCGGAGGGCGTTCGTGCCGACCGTGTTGTTCGTGACCTTGAGGGCCACGTTACTGCCGTTGTAGTTGCTGCCGATGTCGAAGATGATGCCCGTCCTCTTGACATCGGTGATCTGGTTGCCGTCGATAACGATGGTGCCGCTGACGCTGGTGTTGTCGGCGAGCGCGACGTCGATGCCGCGACGGCTGGAGCACGGCAGCGTGCCGCAGGAGCCGGCCGTGTTGCTGCCGATGTTGGTGATGTTGTTGTTCGTCGCCGTGAACGAGAGCGAGTTGCCGGCGAGCGTGCCGTTGCCGTTGATGTCGATGACGCCCGAGGTGTCCAGCACCGTCCGCGCCACGTTGTTGAAGGTGTTGTTGGTGGTGGCGATGGTCGCCTTGCCGCCCTGCGTCACGCTGGCCTGGACGGTGTTCTGTCCGTTCAGCGGGGCGTTCTGGAAGGTCGAGTTATCCACCGTCAGGTTGACGGTCGCCGTCGAGTTCGCGTTGACGCCGGCAACGTGCGCGATGGCGGGGCCGAAGAGGTTCTGGAACGTCGAGGTGCCGTTGACGACGAGCGACATGTTGGCGTTGTCGCGGCCCAAGATGTTGATGCCGCTGCCGGTCGAGGTCGAGTTGGAGAAGGTGCCCGCGCTCACCGTCATGGTCATCGCGGCCGCGGCGTTGTTGATGAGCCGCACGCCGTCGCGACCCGACGCGTTGAAGCCCGAGATGTTGACGCTGGTCAGGCTGTTCGTGCCCGAGAGGTTGATGGCCTGGATGCCGTGGCCGCCCGTGCCGCTCGCGCCCGAGGCGGTCACGCCCGGGTTGTTGATGGCGAGGCCCGTGAGCGAGACGTTCGACGAGTTGCGGACGTCGATGCCGTCGTTGTCCGTGTTCGAGATGACGCCGCCGTTGACGGCGAAGCTGCCCGTGTTGTTCTTGATGAAGATGGCGTCGCCGTTGCCGTCGTTATCAGGGATGAGGTCGGCGTTGGCGTCGATTTGCGCCGTGGTCAGCTTGGTGTCGCTGATGGTGGCGCTGCCGAAGGTGACGGCGGCGGCGGAGTTGGTGAGGTGGATGCCGTAGCCGGTCGAGCTGTTCGGGTTCGGGATGGTCGTCGCGCCGAAGGCCAGCGTGCCGGCCACGTTGTTCAGGTCGACGCCGGTGTTGCTGCGGTTGAGAATGTCCGTCTGGCCGAACGTGACGGACGAGCCGCCGCCGACGTTGTTGATGAAGACGCCGACGCCGGACGCGCCGTTGACCGTCGTCGCCCCCGCCACGAAGGTCGAGTTCATGGCGATGTTGGTCAGGCTGACGCCGGTCGAGCCGCTGTTGGTGGAGCCGAGGCTCTGGAAGTCCGTGTTGAGCAGGCCGTTGTCGAGGTTGAGTGCCGGGCCGCCGGTCGTGCTCACAGCCGTCTCGGCGACGGCCAGCGTGCCGAAGGCGGAACCGCTGATGCCCGTCCCGCCCGTGTTGGCGATGTTGACGCCGCGGATCAGGTTGTTGGTGGCGACGGTGATGCCGGTCGAGCCGCCGATGACGGGGTTCGAGCCGCCGGTCGCGGGCAGAGGCGCGCTGTACGAAGGGGGCGTCAGGCCGGTGATCGCCGAGAGGGACGCGGACGCGCCCTGGCCGATGAGCGCTTGGCCTGAGAGCAGAGAGAGTCCGCCCGTGTACGGGCCGCTGTAGAGGAAGATGTTGTCGTTCGCCTGGTCGGCCGCGACCGCGTCGAAGCTGCCCGGGCCGGTCAGGGCGTTGAAGGGAGAGGTCAGGCGGCCGTCGCCGCCCGCGGACGCCGACGCGTCCACGAACCAGATCATCCCCGAGACGTTGACCGTGACGGTCGCCGTGTTGCTCGGTGAGCTCGCGCCCGCGACGCTGTAGGTGAAGGTGTCCGCGCCCTCGAAGCCCGGGGGCGGGTTGTAGGTGAAGCTGCCGTCGGCGTTGACCGTCACGTTGCCGCCGTTGGCGCTCGTCGAAGAGCCGGCGTTCGCCGCGATGGGGCCGCCGTCCGGGTCGGAGTCGTTGCTCGTCAGGCCGTTGGCGGCGGGGACGTTAATCTGCACGTTGCCGATGGCCGAGTAGGTGTCGTCAATCGCCACGGGCGTCGTCGTAATCGAGCCGGGGACGAGGGTAGTGTTCGCGTCAATCGTGTCGTTGAAGACGACTCCGGTCGCGTCCGAGCCGCCGTTGTTCGTAATCTGAACTGTGTATGTGATGGTGGCGCCGGGGGCGGCATTGCCGTCGTTGTCCGGGTCGGGGAAGGAGTCGCTCTTCGTCGCCGTGATCGAAGGGGCGACCAGGGCCGAGGGGTTGACGGCCGCACGCGCGACGGGAATGGGCGCGCCCGCGCGGCCTGCGCCGAAGGCCGCTGGCGCCATGGGCGTCAGCAGCGAACAGACGAGGGCCAGGGAGAGAATCATTCCGAGTCGAGACTTCCGCTGGAAAGCGATCCTGAATGCTTTCGGTTTCATGGAGTTCTCCTACAGGGGTTGGTGGTTAGGGGTTCCCTCGCAAACCAGGGCATGGTCGGAGGGGGGGTTAGGACAGCTAGGACAGCGTGGATTCAAGTGATACCTGCTGGGTCAGCGTGGGTTAATTCTTGAACTACCTGCGTGGGAGTTTACTGCGGTAGAACTTCTCCGTCGCGGGACGAGGGCAAAAGGAACTACTTTTTGTGGCCGGGAGACTTTATACCTTAATGGCGAAACGGTCAACATTCGAAATGACCGCTGCGGGGCGGGGCGCGCTTCAACTTTTCGACAATTCACGCTAACGTAAGCGCCGTACAGAATTCCCGCCGATGCCCACGAACGAACGCCAACGCCAAGCGACCGACGCGCACCCTGCACCGAACGTAAGAGCCTCGCTCTACGCGGAGGTGGCGCTCCCGCTGCGTCTTTCGCAAACCTTCACATACGGGCTGCCACTTGCTTTGCAAGAAGTCGTACGTGTGGGCGCGCGCCTGTTGGTACCATTCGGGCGCCAACTTTTGACGGGTTACGTCGTCGCGCTCCACGAAGAGCTCGACCCCGAGCTCGGGCTTGAGGCGTCGGAGATAAAGGAGGCCGAGGAGCTGCTCGACGCGGAGCCCCTGCTGACGCCGGAGGTTCTGGAGATAACGCGCTGGATCAGCGACTACTACGCGGCGCCGTGGGGCGAGGTCTTGAAGGCGGCGCTGCCGGCCGGTTTGAACGCGGGCGTCGACCAGGTCGTCACCATCACGCCCGAGGGTCGCGACGAGCTGGCGCGCCTGCCCGAGCGGAGGGCCGCAACGGCGAAGGGCCGCCTGTTGCAGTTGGCCGTGGCGGGCGACGGCGCGACGACTCTGCGCGAGGCGGCGCGCGAGCTCGGGCAGGCCCGCGCCGCAAAGGCCGCGCGCGAGTTGACGCGCACGGGCTGGGTCACGGTCGCGCACCGTCAGCGCGGCGCGCAGGCGCGCCCTAAGCGGCGGAAGGCCGTTCGACTCTTACCCCCTTCCGAAGACTCACAGAACGGCGCGCGCGCGCTGACGGCGGCGCAGCAGAAGGTCGTCGTCACGCTCGTCGCGGAGGGCGGCGAGATGCTCTTCGCGGAGCTGCTCGAAGCCGCGGCGGCTGGCGCCTCGACGATTCAGACTTTAGAGAAACGCGGCCTGCTCGAAGTCTTCGTGCGCGAGGTGAGACGCGACCCACTGGCCGGCGCGCGTCTGCCCGAGCGGGACGACCTGCGCCTGACCGAAGAGCAGGAGCGCGCCCTTCAGTCAATCAACGAGGCGCAGCACGAAGGCGACTTCGCTGCCTTTCTCCTCCACGGCGTGACGGGGAGCGGCAAGACCGAAATCTACATCCGCGCCATGCGCGAGGCGCTGCGCCGCGGGCGGACGGCGATGATGCTCGTCCCCGAGATCGCGCTCACGCCCGTCTTCTCGCGCCGCCTGCGCGCGCACTTCGGCGACGCCGTCGCCATCTTCCATTCGTCTCTGACCGCGGGCGAGCGCTTCGACGAGTGGGGCCGCCTGAAGCGCGGCGAGGCGCGCGTCGTCATCGGCACGCGCTCCGCGGTCTTCGCGCCCGTGCGGGACCTGGGCGTCATCGTCGTGGACGAAGAGCACGAGGCCTCTTATCGGCAGCAGGAGTCGCCCTACTACAACGGCCGCGACACGGCCGTCATGCGCGCGCACCGCGAGCGCGCCGTCGTCGTCTTAGGTTCCGCGACGCCCTCGCTCGAGACGTTCCAGAACGCGCAACTGGGCAAGTACAAGTATCTGCGTCTGCCGAGCCGCATCGCCGGCCGCGCGATGGCCCGCGCGGAGATCGTGGACATGCGCGAGGCGTTCAAGTCGAAGGGCAAGCCCGACGTCTTCTCGCCCGAGCTGCTCGAAGCCATCGAGGAGACGCACGCGCGCGGCGAGCAATCTATAGTTCTGTTGAACCGGCGCGGGTATTCGAGCTTCGTCCTCTGCCGCTCGTGCGGCGAGCGCATTAACTGCCCGAACTGCGACGTGACGCTCACGTACCACCGCAGCGAGCGGAGTCTAGTATGTCACTACTGCAACCTGCGCCAGCGCACGCCCGACGCCTGCCCGGCCTGCAACGGCCCCTTCATGTACTTCGTCGGCGAGGGCACCGAGCAGATCGAAGAGATTCTCCAAAAGCGCTTCCCCGCCCTCCGCATCGCGCGCCTCGACCGCGACACGACGGCGAAGCGCTCGACCTACGAGCAGGCCATCCTCCGCTTCGGCGCGGGCGAGCTGGACATGCTCGTCGGCACGCAGATGATCGCCAAGGGGCACGACTTCCCGAACGTGACGCTGGTCGGGGTCGTCTCCGTGGACGCAGGTCTCGCCATGCCCGACTTCCGCTCGGCCGAGCGCGCCTTCCAACTCATCACGCAGGTGGCGGGTCGCGCCGGCCGCGGCGAGCTGCCGGGGCGCGTCCTGATTCAGACTTTCCACCCGCACCACTACGCCCTGCGCCACGCCTGCGCGCAGGACTACGAGGCGTTCTTCGAGGAGGAGATTAACTACCGCCGGAATCTAAGTTATCCGCCCTTCGTCTCGCTCGCCTCGCTGTTAATCCACGGCGAAGACCTTGTGCGCGTCCAGGCGACCGCCGCCGTCCTGCGCGAGGCGCTCGACCGCGCGAACGCCGAGCGCGGCTGTCGCGTCCTCGGCCCCGCCCCCGCCCCGCTCGCGCGTCTGCGCGGCGAGCACCGCGTCCAACTCCTCCTCAAGTCGCGCAGCCGCCCGCGCCTCCGCACGCTCATCGAAATGGCGCTCGGCGAAGCCGCGGCCCGACCCGGCTGCGACATCAACTCCGTCAACGTCGAGATTGACCCGGTCAACCTCATGTAGCCTCTTTGAACATTGAACTCGGCTTGTGCGATAACTTTCGGCATGAAACTGAGCGAGTTGGCACGCCTGACGGGCGCGCACGTCGAAGATAAATTTAAAGAGATAGACATCAACGGAGCCGCGGGGCTGGACGACGCCGAGGCGGGACACGTCACGTTCCTCGCCAACCCGCGCTACACGCCGCGCGTGCAGACGACCCGCGCCTCTGCCGTCTACCTCGCCGAAGGCGCCGACGCCGGGCGCGAAGACCTCGCGGTGCTCCACGCGCGCGACCCCTACCTCGCATACACGCGCGCTCTTCGTCTCTTCAACCCCGAGCCCGAGTTCGAGCCCGTCATCCATCCGTCGGCCGTCGTTGACCCTTCGGCACACCTCGGCGCGGGCGTCGCCGTCGGCGCGTGCTCGGTCATCGGGCGCGACGTCGTCGTCGGCGACGGCGTGCGCATCTTCCCGAACGTGACTGTCTACGACGGCGTGACTGTAGGGAGCGGCTCCGTCCTGCACTCCGGCGTGGCTCTGCGCGAGGGCACGGTCGTCGGCGCGCGCGTGATTGTTCACAACAACGCTGTCATCGGCTCGGACGGCTTCGGCTACGCGAAGGACGAGGAGGGGCGCTGGCTGAAGATTCCGCAGACGGGCCGCGTCGTGGTCGAAGACGACGTCGAGATCGGCGCCGGCACGACTATCGACTGCGCCTCGGTCGGCGAGACGCGCATCGCGCGCGGCGCGAAAATAGACAACCTCGTACAGATCGGCCACTCGTGCACGGTCGGCGAAGACTCTCTGCTCTGCGCGCAGGTCGGGCTGGCGGGCAGCTCGCGCATCGGCCGCCGCGTCATCCTCGCCGGCCAGGCGGGCGTCGCCGGGCATCTCGAGATCGGCGACGACGTGGTGCTCACAGCCAAGAGCGCCACGAGCCACAACGTCCCCGCCGGCCGCGTCATCTCCGGCATCCCGGCCTTCGACAACCGCGAGTGGCTGCGCTCGACCGCGGCCTTCCGCCGCCTCGGCGACATGCAGCGCACGCTCCGCACGCTCGAAGCGCGGCTGGCCGCGCTGGAGCAAGATTCCGCCAAGCCGTAAAAAATTTCCGCCAAAGTTATCCCTTCCCCCGACGCGCTACGCGTTTCTGGTGTCAGCCAATCCGGCCCGGCCCTTGCAGACGAGAGAGACGCCGGCCGCGGCGGCCCGCGACCCGGCCCGTTTGAGTTATTTTCCGCAAACGCCGCGCGAATTCGCGCACGGCGTGGCGGGCAAAGAAATTCCCCTGAAGACTTCTTGACAGGGAGAATTCCCTTGCCCATAATGCGAAATTGAAATCCAATTTCAACACAGTGAAATTGGATTTCATGAAGAATATTCCCCGAGGAGTTGTTCGCAATCATGTTTTCGGGCAGCAGCACAGCGGCGGGTCGCCCCCTCGAAGCCGCGGGCACGCAACAGAAGGTCGAGGTCACCTACGAGCAGCAGCAGGGCGGCGGCGAGGTCGTCGCGCTGAAGTATCTGACTTGGACTGAAGGTCTCGGCTGGTGTTGCCAGAAGACCATACGCGTCGGCGGCGAGCAGTTGGAAGAACTGCACCGCGCGGTCACGGTCGCGCGCCACCGCTACCGGCGGCAGCGCGCCGAGGCCGGCGAGCCGACCGCGCCCGCGCAGGTCATACAGCTCCCTTCCCTCTCGTAGAAATTTCGACCGCACGCGAAAGGCGGCGGGCGCGCTCACCGTGAGCGCGCCCGCCGCCTTTTAATTCAACCCAAACTCTTTCTAACCGACTTGCCGCAGCGTAATCCTCTCCTTCGTGACGTTGGCCTTACGCTCGTTCGTCAGCTTCTCGAACTCTTCGATGTGCTTCTGCTCTTCGGCGATGCGCTCTTCGAGGAGGAACTTGGTGGCGAGTTCGGCGTCTGTGCAGGAGCGCCAGGAGGCCGTGTACGCCTCCATCGCCGCGCGCTCGAGCTCCAAATCCTGTCGCAGCATCTCGGAGAGGTCTGTGGACTGACGAATCTCGCCGGGCTCCACGGTCGGCACGCCGCCGAGCGCGACGATCTTGTCGCCGAGCGTCTCGGCGTGGTCGCGCGACTCCTCGCTCAGGTCGCGGAAGAAGCCGCGGAAGACCTCGCGCTCCGGCCCCGTCACGAGGAAGCTGTGCTGCATGTACTGAATCACGCCGGCCAGCTCAAAACTGAGCGCGCGGTTAAGATTCTCGATCAACTCGGCGTTCGCCATTATCTTCTCCTGAGACGTTTAGCCCGCCTGTCCGGAACTGTAAGGGGGTTATGGGCAGATGATAGTTAAGTGACCGCGCCGCCGTCAACGATGACGACCTCGCCGTTCATGAAGCTGTTGCGCTCGCTGACCATGAAGGCGGCGATTTCGGCCAGCTCGGCGGGGCGACCCATGCGGCCGGCGGCGGCCCAGAACTGGTGCATCTGGATGAGGCGCTCGGGCAGCTCGTGCGCCAGCTCCGTGTCGAAGATGCCGGCGGCGATGGCGTTGACCGAGACGCCGAAGGTCGCGGCCTCGCGCGAGAGGCACTTGGTGAAGCCGATGACGGCGGCCTTCGAGGTCGCGTAGTGGACGGCGGTCGGGAGCGCGCGGATGGCGCCGATGGAGGTGATGTTGAGAATCGAGCCCTTCCGCTGCCGAATCATCTGCTTGTAGACGGGCTTGGTGACGGCGAAGAGGCTGTTGACGTTCGTGTCGATGACCTCGTCCCAGGCGCGGTCGGTCGTGGTCGCGAAGTTGTCGCCGCGGTTGATGGCGGCGTTGTTGACGAGGATGTCGAGCCCGCCCCACTCCTTCACGAGCTCGCGCGTCATGTGCTTGAGGCCGACGCGGTCTGTGACGGAGATTTTATGTGCCTGGGCGCGGCGGCCGTGCGCCTCGATTTTGGCCTTCGTCTCTTCGGCCAGGTCTTCGCGCGAGTGATAGTTGAAGGCCACGTCGGCGCCCTCGCGCGCGAAGACCTCGCAGATGGCGGCGCCGATGCCGCGCGTGCCCCCCGTCACGAACGCACGCTTCCCTTCCAGAAGAAGACTCAAGGCGACAGTCTCCAAGTCAGATATTGTCTAGTTGATGCCCAGAGCGGGTTCGATTAAAGCTTAAAGGCGGAGGGCGCGTCAACTTCGCCGCCCCTTCAGGCGGAGCGAGCCTCGAGGCGGGCCGGCTCCTCTTCGGCGTTGAGGGGCGAGGGGATGAGGGCCGTAATCTCCTCGACGATGCGGCGGGTCGAGTCCGGCAGCGCGACGGTGGCCGCGGCGGCGCGCAGGTTGGAGTAGTAGCGCGAGTCTTCGACCATGCGGCGCACTTCGGGGACGATGTCGGCCGTGCGCTTGAGGAGGACGCCCGCGCCGCGCCGCGCGATCATCGTGGCCGCGCCGGACTCCTGCGGCATGGGCGGCGTGGTCGCGTCGGCGATGATGGGCACCTGGCAGGCGAACGCCTCGAAGGTGGTCAGGCCGCCGAGCTTCGAGACCATCACGTTCGCCGCCTGCATCAGGCGCTCGACCTCTTCCGAGTAGCCGATGACCTTGACGGGGAACTTGGCGGAGGCGGCGAGCGACTCGGCCTCACTTCTCAACTCTTCGTTGCGGCCGGCGAGGAAGATGGCCTGCACGTCCAACTCGCCGTGTACCAGTTCGCGGAAAATCTGCGGGATGTTGCCGCCGCCGACCCAGCCGGCGTTGACGAAGACCGTAAACTTCTGCGGGTCGAGCCCCAGCTCGCGCCGCGCCGCCTGCGCCGCGCGCTCGTCCGGCTGCTCGAACTTCGGGTGGACGGGCATCCCCGAGACCTTGATGCGCTCGGGGCGGACGCCGTAGTCGATGAGCTGCTGCTCGGCCTCTTCGCTGGCGACGAGGTAGAGCGTCACGTCGTCGCAGGCCCAGCCCTTCCAGAAGCCGTAGCACGGGTCTGTGACGACCGTGACGAGCGGCACCTTGTCCGCGAGACCCAATTCCTTCAGGACGCGCGCGAAGATGTGCTGCGTGAGCGGGTGGACGCTGACGACGACGTGCGGGCACCAGCGCTCGAAGAGGTCTCGGACGAAGCCGATGCTGCGGCGGTGGAAGAACTCGCGCGTCTCGGGGCGGAAGCGGTTGACGCACCAGTAGAGGTACTTCATCCAGTGCTGCCGGTTCCGGAGAATCCAGTTGTAGAGCCCGACGAGTTTGGCGGAGAGGTGGTGCGACTCCTCGACCGCCTTGACGACCCGCACGGCGTACGAGTCGCCGCCCCAGAACTTCTGCACGCCCGCGACGATGGCCGCCGCGGCGGACTTGTGCCCGCCGCCGGTGTCGGACGAGATGATAAGAATCTTGGGGGCGTTTGAACGGGACATCGCGCCGCTGCTTTGCCTTAAGCCTTGACGGTCATGCCGTCGGCCGTCTCTTGCTGTTGTGCGAGCTTCCTGCCCGCCTTCTTCATCTCGCGCTCGAGGCGCTTGATCTGAATCAAGTGCTTCGGGTTGAACGGCAGGCTCGGGTAGTAGCTGTTCGACTCGTGCGTGCAGAAGCAGCCGGCCGCGACCTCCTTGCGCCGCGCCTTCATCGCCTCCGAGCGCCAGAGCGACTGGAAGTTCCACTCGTGTTCGCGCAGATTCCCGACCGGCGTCTTGTTCTCGCAGGAGGAGACGGTGCCCTCGTCGTAGATGACAGCGCCGGCCGTGCCCGCGTAGCAGGTCATCTGCGCCTTCTGCTCGCGCTGCGCGCGGTCGATGAGGCCGTGCATGTAGATGTCGATGGCGGCCTTGAAGTAGCCGGCCTCGCCGCCGTAAGAGTTCTTGATGGCGGCGTGGCGCGAGTCGTCGTCGATCATCTTCGCCAGCCGGGCGTAGCGCTCGTGGTCGATATCCAGCTCGACGGGGTCTGCTGAGGGCGGGCGGATGTAGTTGAAGTTGACCTTGTCGGGCTTCAGCTCGTACTTCAGGAAGTCGTACCACTCGAAGATGGTCTCCTGGTTCGAGTGCATGAAGCAGGTGCAGGTCTGGATGTCGAGGCGCGGGTACTCGCGCTTGATGTTCTGCAGCTGGCGCGCGGTGTCGACGGCGATGTCCCAGGAGCCGGGCTTCTGGCGAATCTTCTCGTGCTGATCTTTGAGGCCGTCGATGCCGAGCGCGACCGTGACGTTGAGGCCGGGGCACTCCTGGAGGATGCGCGTCACGTCGGGGATGATGCGCTTCTGAATCTGCCCGTTCGACATCAGGTAGACCGATTCGAGCCGGTTGTTCTTGTGGAAGGCGCGGACGATCTCGGGCAAATCTTTGCGCGTGAAAGGCTCGCCCCCGGCGAGGATGAGGACGCCGAGGTTGCCGCCGAGCGTCTCGGAAATTTTCTCAATCTCGTGCGTCTTCATCTGCAGCTTCTTGCGCGGCCGGTCGTCCAGCTCGTCCGTGAAGAAGCAGTGCGTGCAGCGCATGTCGCACACCGAAGTCACCAGAATGTTCAAGAGCACCGGCGCGAACGGCTGGCCCAGGGCCAGCTTCGCGTAGCGTTTTAAGAGTTCTCTCGTCGTGTAGTCCATAAATCCCTTCTCAACCCGACCCGATTCCCGCGGGAGAGAATCGAACTTTAAACTGATACGGTATTTCCCAACCCCTGTCAACGCGCCGCGCCAACGAAATGAGCCCGCCCGGCATTAGATGCGGGCAGGCCCTCACACGTCCCCTCGGTTACGCTAAATTCGTCCGTCGCTTTAACCGATTCCGTCGCTGCGGCCGAAGGCGGCGGCACCGCACGGCGTGTCGTCGCCGGAGAGTATATGCTTATGCTTCCGCAGAAACTGCTCGAAAGCTTCTTTCGCGTCGGCCGCAGTCTCCGCCTCCTTCCCCTCGTCCGCCGGCTCGCGGGCGTTCACCTCCGCGTCCAACTCCAGGTGAAATTCGGGCTTCATGCTCGGCCTGGTGAACGTCGTGTAGTATTCGTCGAAATCGATGTCGTTGCAGGACTCGCACCCATTGTCGATCATGACGAAGTACTTTTTGTCCGTACTGAAGGGCATCGGCACAGGCGTTTCCCTGCCCACTTGCAACACCGCACTCTCCCCGCTCTTCAGGTAGATGTTAGCCGCGGCGACGTGGTTGACTCTCCCAAACTTCTTCCCGTTGTCGTGGCGCTTGAATTTTTTGTTGGTCAAGTGCCAGGCATAGAAGGTCCCGTTCTGAATGTGCAACCTGGGGCCGAATTTCTCGCGAATCTTCCCCACTACCCTTTCGTTGTAAAAGTCCGAGCTTTCAAAGTCGAGCACCCGCCTGAAGTCGTTTTCAGAAACCGTGACGGGGCTGCGCTGGAAGTACTTGGTACCGTCGACCTGCGGGTTCGAGACACTCAGGGAAACGATGTCATCCGGCCCGCTGCCCGTTTGATTCCGCGTGAAGGAGCGGATTTCAGCGGACTCACTTATGTTGAACTTGACCGGCGGATCAAAACCCGCGTCCACCTCCCACACTGTGATTTCTAACGAATGACCGGGGGCGTCGCGGTGTATCCCTACCTCGCAGAATGGAATCAACGCCGTCCCTTTGTGGGCGAAACACATCAGGCCGTGAAACGCCACCACGACGTTAGCATCCTTATCAATCTTGCTAATTTCGGGGAACAGTTTTTCGTCTGCCATGACTATCTCCTCGTCGGCTTCAGAAGTCGGTGTAGCCGCCGGTGACGGTGAAGGCGGCCCAGTAGCGCGGCTGACGGTTGCGCGGGTCGGGGCTGTTGAGCATGTCGAGCTGGGCGCGGCGGAAGGCTTCGGCGGTGGGCAGGCCGTCGAGCTTGCGGTGGCGGTGGAAGTAGACCATGAGTTCCGCGGTCGGCTCGGACTCGGCGGGCCAGAGGCTGGCGACGACGAGGGGCGCTCCGGCCGCGATGAAGGGGCGCGCGATGCCGACCGCGCCCTCGCCCGCGTAGACGCGGTCGGCGCTCGTCTGGCAGCCCGAGAGCACGACGAGCCGCGCGCGCGGCAGCTTCAACTTATAGACCTCGAAAGCCTGGAGCACGCCGTCGCCCGCCCCGCCCCCGCGCGCGAGCAGAAGGCGCGAGCGCATCGGCGTGTCCGGGTCGATGACGTAGTGCGACGCGAGTTCGATGACGTCCGCGTCGCGCATCCCGCGCGTGACCTCGTCCTCGACCGCGCGCGCGCCGACGAGCGGGCGCGCGCCGTAGAGCGCGGCCACCTCCCGCGCCTCGCGCTCGGCCCACTGCAACGGCGGCAGCCCCTCGAACTCACGCCGGTCGAAGGCGGGGTCGCCGACGGCCAGCAGCGTCTCGGCCGCGCCGCGCGACTTGGCGCGCGCCGCCTCGCTGACGACGACGAAGACGCTCGCGCTCGGCGCTTGAATCAGGGTGTGCCGTTCGAAGAGGTAACGGTTCGTGTCGGGCGAAACGAGCGCGGCGAACGGCAGGGAGTGGAGCGACTTGTCGGGCACGACGCAGAGCTGCCCGTCCGCGGCGAGCGCCGACTCGAACGGCGCGACGATAAGGCGGTACAACTCCTTCGACAGGGCGGTCGCCGCGGCCTCGTCGTCGCCCTCGCTGACGAGCCTGACGTACTCTTTGATCTTGCCCTCAAGCTCGACGCGCTTGACGGGAACCTCGCGCGATTCGAACCCGCCGCGCGAAACCAGCCAGACGAGCAGCCGGTCTTCGAGGACGTGGTACTGAAGAAGCTGCACGCGCTCCGGCATCCGCGCGCGAATCTCTTCGAGCCCGAGCGGCTCGGTCGTCAGCGCGATCTGCACGTCCGGGCCGGCAGGCCCGTCCACCGTCTCCGTGTCTGAGCGCAGCAGGTCGAGCAGCGTGCGCGCGTGCGAGCGCTCGGCGTATTCGAAGGCCGCGCGCGCGTCGCGGCGGCGCGTGTAGGCGAAATCGGCCGCCGCGTCGTAGACGCTCTGGCCCACGGCGAAGAAGTTGTCGCGGCCGCGGACTTCGCGAATCTCCCGGCGGGACTCTTCGAGCCGCGCGAGCAGCACGTTCAGCTCGCCCTCGGCCTTCTCGTCGTCGCGCAGCGCCTCGTAGGCGAGCAGCTTTCCGCGGTGCGCTTCGAGGTCGTAGACCCTCAGCTTATTAAGCCGCTCGTAGAGCGAGAGCGCGCGGTCGTACGTCTCGACGGCGCGCGCCGGCTCGCCCGCCTCGCGGTAGACGTTGCCGAGCCGCAGCAGCGCATTCGCCAGCACGTTGTCGCGGCCGGGGCCCGGGTCGAGGCGCTCCCCCTGCTCGACCGCCCGCGTGGCGAGGCGCACGGCGTCGTCGAAGTCGCGCATCCTCATGTAGACCTGCCCGAGCTGCGCGTAAGACCGCTCGATGATGAGGGGCCAGCCGGAGTCGAGCGCCAGCGTGAGCGCCTCCTGCTGGAAGGCGAGCGCCGCGCCGTAGAACCCCAGTCCCATGAAGTTCGAGCCGGCGTTGGCGTAGAAAGTCCAGGCGACCTTGGGGTCGGGCGTGGCGTCGAGCGCCATGCCGATGCCCTTCAGGCTCAGCGCCAGCGACTCCGCATACTCCTTGTTCAAGTTGTGCGTGATGACGTAGGACTGGTAGCACCGCACGACGTTCTCGTCGTACCCGATCTTCTGCGAGAGTTTGAGCGCCTCCTCAGCGTACTCGCGCGAGAGCGTCTGCTGTTGGGCGCTTCCGCTCGCGTCGCTGAGGCCCTGTAGCGAACGCGCCAGCAGCGCCGCGTAGCCCGAGGCCCGGGCCGTGTCGGCCAGCCGCTTGAAGGTCGCAGTGCCCTTCGCCGCGTCCGGGATGCGCAGGTGGCAGAAGCCCTCCCACTGCTCGGCGAGCAGCGCCTCGCAGGAGTCGCCGGCCTGCTCGAACTCGCGCCGCGCGGCCGCGTAGCGTTCGAGAGCCCTGTCCAGCTCCATGCGCTTGTAGAAACTCTCGTCCGCCTCGGCCATCAGGGCGCGGCCCCGCGCGGCCGCCTGGAGCTGCGCCGCGCCGGCCCCGCCGTAGAAGTGCGCGAGGTCGGACGTGAAGCGGTCGCCCGTCTGCTGCTCTTCGACGCGCCCGGCGAAGGCGAGCATGCGCAGGGCCTCGCCCGGCTCGACGACGCCGGGCGTGCCGCGCCCGAGGTGCGCGTCGAGGAGCCGCTCGACGACGAGGTTGCCCCTGCGGCCGCGGCTGCGCCCGAGGGGCGTCCAGGCACGCGCGGCGTCGCCCGCCCGGTACGCCTCGACGAACTCCTGAAAGCGCCCCTCGTTTTCGAGCGCGCCCCTGCGCCGCTGTTCTTCGAGCCCCGCGAGCCTTCGCCTCGCCTCCTCGGCCCACGGCGAGTTCGGGTCTTTCGCGAGGTACGCGCGCCAGGTCTCCTCGGCCTGCGCGTCGAGCCGCATGTGCTCGTAGAGGAGCGCGCGGTTGAAGAGCACGTCCGCGAGCGTCGGGTCGAGCGCGGCGGCGCGGTCGAGGTGCTCGAAGGCCTGCCCGAAATCCTGCGCCCCCTGCCCGCCGTCCTGCCGCTGCGCCTCCTTCCCGCGCTCGAAGAGCGCCGCGGCGAGGTCGTTCTGCAACCGCGCGTTGTCCGGGTCTAAACGCGCCGCCCCTTCGAGCTGCCCGACGGCGTCGTCGAACCTGCGCTCGTAAAGGTAGAGGCGGCCGAGCGCGTGCATCGCCTTCGCCTCGCCGCGCGGCGCGCGCAGGAGGATACTCTTCGCGAGGTCGAGCGACTGCTCGTCGACCCGCCCGTTCTCCCTGCCGCGCGTCTCGGGCCGCTCGGCGTAACTGAGTCCCGTCACGCGCGCCTCGACGGGCCGCCCGCGCCTGTAGGCGGCGTCGAGCGCGGCCAGCCCCTCGGCCTCGGGCGACGTGCGGAAGACGCGCAACGCGACCAGCCCGACGACGACGAGGACGGCTGCAAAAGCCAACGCCTTCGCGTAGACGGGCACGGACGGCCATGCGAGTTTCGGACGAAGCCTGTCCCACCACGTTTGAGGTTTACGCGCGGGCACCGGCACGGGCGGAGGTTTCGCGAGGGCCAGGGCGAAGTCGAGCCGCCGGCGCCGCTCGGCGGCGACGCTCGCGCGGCGCGCGGCGCCGTGAGTCGCGCCGCGCCCCTCCGGGATGAGGAAGTAACGCTCGAAGTCCTTCCGCTCGGGCGCGGAGAGTTCTTTCCGCGCGTAGTCGTCAATCAGGTCGTCTTCGGCCGCGTCCATCTCGGCCGAAAAGTCCGGGTCGAGCATGAGGCGGCGCTCGATGTCGCGCCGTGCCGGGCTTCCCTCGGGCAAACGCCCGAGCAGGAAGTCCCTCTTTGTGCTCTCCTCGATGTGCTGGTTCATCTCGCCTGCTCTTTTCGTCTCAGAAGGCGACTGCCCAGTCCCCTTACAACGTTATGGCGCGGCGGCCGAAGACATTTCAGGCGCCGCCCGCGCGGCCCATGCAGCGCTCGACGCACTCCTTCAACTGCGCGCGCAGCTTGAGCGCCCTGATCCTCAGAGCGTTCAGCGTCAGCCCGAACTTCTCGGCCAGCCTCTGCCGGTTTTCGATCCTCTCGCGCCCGCTGTATCGATAATACTCGACGGCGATCTCGCGGTCGTCGGCAGACAGCTTGTCGAGGCATTGGTCGAGGCAGTCGAGTAACTCCTCGTCGGGCGGGTCGGGCGGGGGCGGCGGCTCGGGCGGAGACACGTCCTCGTGGAGGCGCAGCCACTCAAGATAACGGCGCAGCCACTCGCGGTAGACAAAACTCCCGACGCGGTAGATGTAGAGCGCGAAGTCGCCTTTGAAATCCCTGAGCGTGCGCGTCTTGCGCGCGACGCGGAACATCGTCTCGTCGGCGACGTCTTCGGCCTCGTGGCAGCCGCGGCTGGCGAACGTCCTGACGAGGTTGCGCCAGACGTGGACGAACCTCTCGGCGGCCACGTCTCTGTCCGCGGCGAGGTAGCCGAGAAGGCGCTCGAAGTCCTCCTCGTCGATAGTCCAGTCTTCGTCGCTCATCAGGCTGGGCGGCCTGCCCCACGCCGACGCCCGCGTCTCGGAAGCCCGCTCCCCTCAAAACGGGCCAGACGACGGGCGCGTCCGCCAAGGCATGTGTGAGAACCCGACCGAAATTTAAAAGCGAGCGCAGATTACGCCGCGCCCCCGACCCTGTCAACAACATTTGCAACCCGCCCCCGCCCCGCGTCCACGAAAACGTTTTTCGCTCCGCCGACATATCGTTCAAAGGGCAACCTGAGTCATGTTTTCGAGAGGAGTCAGTAAGATGTCAAACCAGGAACGAACAGACTCCGCGCGCGCGGCCGCGCCCCGCGCCAGAACCCTCGCCGTCTGGCCGGAGAGTCAACAGGGCCTTCCCGCACAGGAGCCGACGGTCAGGCTCATCTTCCACGGCCTGCTCTGCATCCTCTTCGACGGCAGCAGCGGATGTTTCGTGGGCACGCATAACACGAGCGCGCACGCCGGCCACCCTCACCCGCACCGCTACGTCATACAGGTCTGGCGGAGGGAGGGCGGCGTGTGCCACTCGCTCCATGAACCCTATGACATCGGCGACCCCAAGTCCGCATCCCGCCTCGACGTTCGCGTCGCCAACCCTGATCTGATCGACGGGACGTACGTTTACACCCGCGACCCGTTCGAGAGGCCCGACCCCGCCGGCGGGAACGACCCGCACGACTGGCGCTGGGTCATAGACTTCGACGACATGTACCCCGGCGGCGTCACCCTTAACCCGGACGCGGTGATGAACGGCGTGACGATTAACAACGGCCTCTTCTACACGCTCCGCAAGACTTGCTCGAAGTTTCTGTTCCGGCCCGAGGACGACGACTCGGGCGCCTCCGACACCCAACTCGGCAGCGTCGCGCACTACGTGGCCGCCAACATCTACCTGAAGCCCGACGACGGCGCGGTCACGCTCTCGGGCGGGCCGTTCGACGTGCCCCTCACGCTCAGGCCCGAGCCGGGCGTCACCTTTCAGGTGGACATCACCAACAACTGCAACGACGGAGACCCGGGCTGCCAGTTCGACTCCGACCCGGCCCAGCCCAAGGAGAAGCGGAGCGACTTCTTCCTCTACTATGAAGCCTTCGACCAGGGCGACGAGCCGGAGTTGGAGCTGATACTCTCCGATCCCTGCCCGAAGCTCCTGAACATCGACGCGGAGTTCATCGAGATGGGTGTGTGCCCCAGCTCGCGCGTCAGGTCTTCTGACGACACGCCCTGCGGCGCGGTCGGCGCCAGCCAGACGCCTCCCCCGTAGAGTCCGTGTCTATTTGAAAGGATTTAAGTCTGGCCGGTGCCGGCGCGCTCCTCGCGGACGTTGATGCCGAGGGCGCGCATGCGGCGGTAGAGGTGGCTGCGATCCATGCCCATCAGCTCGGCCGCGCGGGAGACGTTGCCCTCGGCCTCGGCGAGTCGCGCGCGGATGAAGTCGCGCTGGTGCGCCTCGCTGGCGTCGCGGAAGGAGGAGAAGCGCGCGGGCACGGGCGCCGGCTCCTCGCCGCCGAGCGGCGGGAGGTCTGAGGCGTTGACGCGCTCGGCCGTGTGCATGATGACGACGCGCTCGACCGTGTTGCGCAGCTCGCGCACGTTGCCGGGCCACGCGTAGGCGCGCAAAGCCTCGACGGCGTCCGCCTCGAAGCGCTTCGGGAGTTTGTTGTAGGAGAGCGAGAAGCGTCGGTTGAAGTGCTCGACGAGGAGCGGGATGTCCTCGGCGCGCTCGCGCAAAGGGGGCACCTCGAAAGGGATGACGTTGAGGCGGAAGAGGAGGTCTGCGCGGAATTGCCCGCGCTCGATCTCGACTTCGAGCCGCTTGTTGGTCGCCGCCAGCACGCGCACGTCCACGCGCATCGAAGCCGTCGAGCCGACCGGCTCGAACCTCTGCTCCTCGAGCACGCGCAAGACCTTCGCCTGCATCCGCTGACTCATGTCCCCGACCTCGTCGAGGAAGAGCGTCGCGCCGTCGGCCGCCTCGAACTTGCCGCGCTTCGGCCCCGTCGCCCCCGTGAAGGCCCCGCGGACGTGGCCGAACAATTCCGACTCGATCAACTCCTCGGGCACGGCCGAGCAGTTCAGCTCGACGAACGGCGCCGCGGCGCGCAAAGAACGCGCGTGGATGGCGCGCGCCACCAGCTCCTTGCCCGTCCCGCTCTCGCCGTAGATGAGCACGCGCCCGTCGGTCGGCGCGACCAGCTCGATCTGTTTCCGGAGCGCGCGCATCGCCACCGACTCGCCGACCATCGCCCACTCGTCGCGCAGCTCTTCACTCAGGGCCGCGTTCACGCGTTCGAGCCCGCGCTGCCGCAAGGCGTTGCGTACGGTCAGCACGGTCTTCTCAATCGAGAGCGGCTTCTCGACGAAGTCGAAGGCGCCGAGCTTGGTCGCGCGCACGGCCGTCTCGATGGTGGCGTGGCCCGAGATCATGACGACGGCTGCGTCCGCGCCCTGCTCCCTCATGCGCGCCAGCGTCTCGACGCCGTCGATCCCCGGCAGCCACACGTCGAGGAGCACACACCCGAACGCGCGCCGCCCGACCGCCTCCAGACACTCCTCCCCCGACCCGACGGCCTCGCACGCGAAGCCCTCGTCCTCCAGCACGGCGCGCAGCGTCTCGCGTATCCCGCGCTCGTCGTCAACGATAAGGATGGAATCTGACATGATGCGATTGTGGCGGAAGCCCGACCGTCAGGGAGGGCGTACGTCTAACTCTGCTTGGGCTGTGATGGGAGACCGGCGCCCTCCCTCACGGTCGGGCTTCCCCCTGCCTGTCTTCGGCGACGGGGAATTCGATAATCATCCTCGCCCCCCCCGGCCGGTTCGACTCGGCGCGGATGCGGCCGCCGTGCTCGGTCATGATGCGGTGGACGATGGCGAGGCCGAGTCCCGTGCCGCGCCCGCGGGTCGAGAAGTAGGGCTGGAAGAGTCGCGCGAAGTCGTGGCGCGCGATGCCGTGGCCCGTGTCCGCGACCTCGGCGATGAGCAGGCCGCGCGCCGGGTCGTGCGCGGTCGCGACCGTGATGCGCCGCTCGCCTTCGGCAGAGGCCAGGGCCTCGACCGAGTTGTCGATGAGGTTGACGAAGACGCGGCGTATCTGCTCGCTGTCGAGCAGAGCGCCCGGCAAAGTCGGCGCGAGCAGGACGTCCATCCGCACGTCCTCCAGGCGCTCGCGGTAGAGCGAGACGGCCTGCCGCACGACCTCGTTCAAGTCGGCCGGTTCGAGCCGCGCGTGCGGCAGGCGGGCGAAGCGCGTGAACTCGTCCACCATCGACTTCAGGCCCTCGACCTCGCGGCTGATGGTCGTCGTGCACTCCTCGACGACGCGGGCCACGCGCTCGCGCTCCGTGTCGTGGCTGTTGCCGTTGTGCGGAGTCGAGGCGGCGGCTCCTTCGTCCGCGGCGGCGCGCCGGAAGTTGCGCGCGATGCGCTCGGCCGAGAGCTGTATGGGCGTGAGCGGGTTCTTTATTTCATGTGCGAGCCTTCGCGCGACCTCGCTCCAAGCGGCCGCGCGCTGCGCCGCGAGCAGCTCGGACAGGTCTTCGATGACGAGGACGACGCCGCGCCGCGCCACGCCCTCGCGCGGCGAGAGCGCCGTGGCGGTGAGCGCGACGGGGACGACGCGGGGCGCGCCGCCGCCGTTCCCGTTCGGCTCCTGCGCGGCGACGCGCGCCAGCTCCATCTGCTCGGTGGCGCGGCCGCGCGCCCGCGCGCGCCAGAGGACGCGTTCGAGCACGTCGAGGTCGTCGGCGCTCACGACCTCCGCGAGCGGCGCGGCCGGCGCGGGCGGCTGCTCGAGCCGGAGCATCGCGAGCGCGGCGGCGTTGATGGTGGTGACACGGTTCTGCTCGTCGAGCGAGATGACGCCGGTCGAGACCGTCTGCAAGACCGTCTCGATGTAATGCCGGCGCTCTTCGAGCGCGAGGTTCTTCTCGCCCAGCTCCGCGGCGTTGGCTTCGAGCCGCGCGCGGTTCTCCGACAACTGCGCCGTCATGTCGTTGAAGGCGTCGGCGAGGACGGCCAGCTCGTCGTCGGTGATGGCTTCGATGTGGTGCGTAAGGTTGCCGGCGGCCACCTCCTTCGCCGCCTCGGCCAGGGCGCGGATCGGCGTGCCGATGCCGCGCGCCAGGTGAATCGCGCTCCACGTCGCCGCGAACAGGAGCATTAAGGTCAGAAGCCCGAGCGTCGTCACGCCGAGCACGCGCACCTTCCGCTGGTTGCGCCGGAAGTCCTCGAAGGTCTGCGCGCTGGCGACGAGCCGCGCGAGGCTCGCGTCGCCGCGGCGTATGCGCGCCACGAAGAACCTGCGGGACGACTCGCCGGCCGACACGTTCACGGCGTCGAGCACGCCCGCGCCGGTCTTGACGGTGACGACGCCCTCCGTCCCGCCGGCCTTGCTCAACGCCTCCGCCAGCTCTTCGTCCGAGACGTTGACGCCCTCGGCCTTCGCGTCGGCCTCCGCGACGCCCTCGCCCGAAATCAACGTCGCGCGCGCGAGGTCGCCCCCGCTGACGAGCGCGTCCAACTCGGCCTGCAACTCTTCGGGGCTCTTGTGCGCGAGCGAGCCGGCCGCCACGTGCGCGACGTGCAGAAGGTGCTCGGACTGCTGGCGCGCGTCCTCGTCCTCGGCGAGCCGCGCCTGCCGCACCACGTCGCCGGGGAAGAAACTGAAGAACTTCTCCATCGAGCGGTTGAAGAACATGTAGGAGAAGAGCGCCATGCCCGTGATGGGGAGCAGGCTGACGGCGATGAAGTAGACGACGAGCCGCGTCTTGATCTTCGAGCCGAGCATCGAGGCGCGCCGCTCGCGCCTGAGCTTCAGGAGGCTGCGGATGAAGATGAAGCTGAAGAGGAAGAAGGCGACGAAGTTGAGCGTCGAGAGCGCGTAGATGAGCAGCGAGTCGCGCGCCGTGTCGGGCGTGATGACCTCCCACAGCCCGAAGAGCTGGAGCGAGACGAGCACCGACAGCAGGAGCAGCGTCAGCCCGCCGAAGAGCCACGGCGCGGCGCGGCGCCGTGGCTTCTGTGAGTTCTCTTCCGTCAAAACGCTTCCCTTCTCAGACATGCCTTCGCCAGTCCGCGCCGGAGTTTACCACGCGGCCGGCGCGCCCCGCATTCTCGTCTTCCCGGCCCGCCTTCGGTTATATTGGCCCGACTCATGACCGACTTCTTCTACAACGACGCGGGGCGACTGCGGAGCGTGTGGCGTTTGGCCGCCTTCGTCGCGGCCTACTTCGCCGTCTCCACCTTCGTCTTCAGGAGCGTTGACCTGGCCGGCCTGCTCCTGCTGCCGCGCCCCGTCTACCACAGGCTCTTCGACGGCATGGCCTGGTTCGCCATCCAGTCGGTCTTGATTTTCGTCCCGGCGGCCCTCATCGGCTGGGGCTGCGCGTGGCTGCTCGAAGAGTTGCCGTGGCGCTCGCTCGGCTGGGCTCTGCACCGGGGTTGGGTGCGCGACCTGGTTTTGGGGACGGCCGGCGGCGGCGTGGCGGTCGGCGCGGCGGCGCTGGTGGGGGCGGCGGCGGGCAGCTACCGCTTCTCTTTCGAAGGCTTGAAGGCCGGGGTGTTGTTGACGCTCGTCGTCTCGTTCGTCGTCTTCATGCTCGGGGCGGCGGCCGAGGAGATGCTCTTCCGCGGTTACCCTCTGCAGACGTTGATGCGTTCGTGGCCCTTGTGGGTGGCGCTGCTGCCCGTGTCGGCGCCGTTCGCGCTGGCGCACCTTCTGAACCCGAACGTGGCGCCGGGCTTCACGTTCCTCAACACGGCGCTGGCGGGCGTGTGGCTCGGCGTCGCGTACTGGCGCACGCGGAGCCTTTGGTTCGCTTTAGGGTTGCACTTCGGCTGGAACTGGGTGCAGGGCGCGCTGCTCGGCTCGCCGGTGAGCGGCATCAAGGGCATCACGCCGCACCCGCTTTTGAACTTCGCGGACGCGGGGCCGGCGTGGCTCGGCGGCGGCGCCTACGGCATCGAGGGCGGCGCGGTCTGCACGCTCGCCCTCGTCCTCGCGACCCTCTACACCTGGCGCACGCGCCTCGTCTCCGCCACCTCCGAGTTGAAGAGCTACACCGACGGCGAGAACCCCAACCCGCAGGCGCCGCGGATTACTCCGAGTCGAGAGTAGCGGGGGGAATTAACCACAGAGACACAGAGACACAGCTTGAAGTCTTATTGCTTCAAGCTGTGTCTCTGTGTCTCTGTGGTTAATTCCCCTTCCCTCCATCCTCAGGACTGAGAAGGAAAGGCACCCACACTATCTTTCGCCAATCGGCACGTAAGGCACGTCGCGCGGGCCGATGTATTCGGCCCGGGGCCGAATCAGACGGTTGTTGGCGTACTGTTCGAGCACGTGCCCCGTCCAGCCCGAGATGCGGCTGACGGCGAAGATCGGCGTGAAGAGGTCGAGCGGGATGCCCATCAGGTAATAGGCCGACCCCGAGTAGTAGTCCACGTTCGGGTAGAGCTTCTTCTCCGCGAACATCAGCTCCCGCAGCCGCTCCAAGATTTCGATCCAGCGCGTTTCGCCCTTCGCCTCGGCCAGCTCCCGCGAGAACCGCCGCAGCCAGACCGAGCGCGGGTCTTCGGTCTTGTAAACCCTGTGGCCGAAGCCCATGATCTTCTTCTTGCTCGCCAGGGCGTCGCGCAGCCACTCGTCGGCGCGCGCCGGCTCGCCGATCTCAAGCAGCATCTTCATCACGTTCGTGTTCGCCCCGCCGTGCAGAGGCCCGGAGAGGGCCGCAATCGCCCCCGTCACCGCCCCGTACATGTCCGCGAGCGTGCCCGCGATGACGCGCGCCGTAAACGTCGAGGCGTTCAGCTCGTGATCCGCGTGGAGGATGAGGCACACGTCGAAGATGCGCGCCTCGCGCTCCTCGGGCTCCTCGCCCTTGAGCATGTAGAGGAAGTTCGAGGCGAGGTTGAGGTCTGCGCGCGGCTCGGCCGGCTCCAAGCCTTTACGCAGGCGCTCGACGGCGGCGACGACGACGGGGAACTGCGCCGTCAGACGCGTCGCCGTGCGCAGCGCGCCCTCGCGCGAGAGGTCGCGCGCCCCCTTGTCGTAGAAGGCGAGCGCCGAGATGGCCGTCCGCACCGAGTCCATCGGCTCGGCGTCCGCGGGGAAGCTGCGCATCAGCGCGACGACCTCCTCGGGCAGCCTCTGGTTCGCGGCCAACTCCTTCCGGAGCGCGTCGAGTTCGTCGCGCTTCGGCAGACGCCCGTGCCAGAGCAGGTAGACCGTCTCCTCGAACGTCGAATGCTCGGCGAGGTCGTGGATGTTGAGTCCCTGGTAGATGAGGACGCCGTTGACGCCGTCCACGTCGCCGATGGCCGACTCGGCCGCGACCACACCTTCAAGCCCCGCGCCGGTCTTGGCGGCGGGCTTGCTCTCAGCTTTGTCCATCTCGATTTGTCCTTAAGACTTGAATTGATTCGAAAATAGCAAAGAGGCGCGCGGACTGACAAGTACAGTAGGCAGTAGGCAGATGGCAGTAGGCAGTTCAGGCAATAAGCTTTCACTGCCTACTGCCATCTGCCTACTGCCTACTTCAGTTTCACTTCGACCTTGTCCCCGCGCTTCGCGCCGAGCACGCGGGCGGCGGAGTCGCGGAAGACCGCGACCTCAAGCAGCCCGGCGCTGCCCCAGACGGCGAACGGCTCGCCCGCGCCTTCGGCGTCCTCGGCGAAGAAGCGGCGGAAACGTCTGACTTCTCGCCCCGCGATGAGAAGATGCGCGCCGGCCGACACGGCCTCTTCACTCAAGACTTCGGGCGTGACGTTGGTGACGAGGTTGCCGAAGCGGTCTACGTGTATCACCGCGCCGACGAGCGTCCCGTCCCGGCCCTTCTCAACCGCCGCCGAGGGCAGACGCACGAAGTCGAAGACCTCCGGCCCCAACTCCTCGGCCCGGACGCCGCGCGAGAGCGCACCCGCGACCGGCGCGAAGATGTCGCGCCCGTGGAAGGTCGCGCTCACTCCCCTTCTGAAGAAATCCCCGTTCGTGAGGTGGAAGACTCGGAAGGGCCGCACGCGCTCGTAGACGTGTCCGAACAGGCCGTTGTCAGGCCCGACGAACGTGTGCCCGAGCCCCTCGACCGCGACGCCGCGCCGCGCGGAGCCGACGCCCGGGTCGACGACCGCGACGTGCACCGTCCCTTCCGGAAACGTCTCGAACGCCGCGCGCAAGGTGAACGCCCCGGCCTCGATGTCGAAAGGCGGAACCTCGTGCGTGATGTCGACGACCCGCGCCCCCGGGTTCGCCGACAACACCGCCCCCTTCAACGCCCCCACGAAGTAGTCCGCCGTCCCGAAGTCTGTCAGGAGAGTAACGATCATAGTAGGCAAGAACAGTAGGCGGTAGGCAGATGGCAGTAGGCAGTCGCTCCGCGCTTCGGAAGTTGAAGGGTTCAGCCTAAAGCCCCGATGGCGGGGCTTTCAACTGCCTACTGCCATCTGCCTACTGCCTACTTCTTCACCTTCTCCCGCTCGTTCTGATGCGGAGCTGCTGGCCGGGTTCGAGGCGGATGTCTTTGCCGCGCTGGGTCATGACGCCGCCGGTGGCCGCGCCGCCGCCGATGACAGCGCCGATGGCCGCGCCCTTGCCGCCGCCCGCAATCGCGCCGATGATGGCGCCGACGGCCGCCGCGCCGCCGACCTTCGCCACGTCCTCCTTGGTCGTGTCCTGCCCGCGCACGCCGCCCTCCGCGTCGACCTCGGCGGTGCCGGTCGGCTCGGGCTGCAAGACCTCTACGACCTGCGCGCTGAAGGGCTGCCAGTCGCTGCTGCCGGGCAACTGTATCTGCTCGAAGTCGAGCTGGAGGAGCGCACGGCCCCGCGCCTTGCCGGAGCGCTGCACGTCCGCGAGGTGGCCCGCGACGACCGCGCCCGCGTACTCCTGCGGCTCGACGACGCGCGCCTCGAAGTGGTCGCCCTTCTGGCTCACGTCGGTCGTGAGGCGGTTCGAAAGCTCGACCGTCAGCACGACGTTCGGAGGCAGCACTGAAGGCCCGCCGCCCACGTTGCCGTTGCGGCCGGGGTCGACGCTCCCGCCGCCGCTGCCGCCGCGCGAGACGCTCTCGCTCTCCTGCCCGGGGTCGACTCTACCGGCGGGGGCGGGCGCGCGGTCTCCCTCCGACTCGGCCACTCGCGGGCTCGCGCCGCGGCGCGTGACGCCGCCCGCCGGCAGCTCGGAGTTGAAACCCTGGCGCGCGTAGCCGGCCTCGTAGCCGACCTCGTAGCCCTGCTGGTAGCCGTCGCGGTAGTCTTCGACCGCGCCGTAGGCGGAGATGTACGCGCGGTCTGCGCTCTGGTAGTCGGCCTTCGCCCTGTAGTCGGAGCGCGCGTTCTTCAACTGGTCGCTCCAGCCCGACTGGTAGCCGTCAGAGTAGCCCGTGCGGTAGCCGCGCTCGAGCGCGCCGTACTGCTGCGCGGAGGCGCGGGGGGCGAGTGCGGCCGAGAGGGCCGCGAGCGCGAGGGCGAGGGCGAGGGCGGCGGTCGAGTAGGGTCTGCTGGTCTTCATCAATTCTTCTCCTGAGTTCGGGGCGAAGGACGAGGCCTCGGGCGAGCTTACAACAGCGAGCCGCCGCGTCCAACCGCCTTGACGCTCCAACTTTGGGCGACATAGACTCCGGGCGTAAAGTACGACTCGACAAGGCCAAGCGGGAGAGCTTGCCGCCGCGTTTGATGCCCCGAACGCCTTCAAGGGTTTATCATTTATTTTAAGTAATCATGCGTAGAGTTTACCTTGACCACAGCGCGACGACGCCGGTTGACCCGAGGGTCGTCGAGGCGATGCTGCCGTTCCTGACCGGGAAGTTCGGCAACCCTTCGAGCGTCCACTTCTACGGGCAGGAGGCGCGCGCGGCCGTCGACCGCGCGCGGCGCCAAGTGGCCGAACTCTTCGGCGCGCGCCCGAACGAGGTCGTCTTCACCTCCGGCGGAACCGAGTCGAACAACCTCGCCGTCCGCGGCCACTGCGAGACGACGGCCGACTACGGCCGGCACATCGTCACCAGCTCGATAGAACACTCTTCGGTGCGCGGCATCTGCGAGGCCCTGGAGCGCCGCGACTGGGAGGTGACGCGCCTGCCCGTCTATGAAGACGGCCTGGTCAGGGTCGAGGACGTGCGCGCCGCTCTACGTCCCGACACGGTGCTCGTCAGCGTCATGCTCGCCAACAACGAGATCGGCACCGTCCAGCCGATTGCGGAGATCGGCGCGCTCGTCCGCGAGCGGCGCGAGGCGGGACAGAAGCACCTTCGACTTCACACGGACGCCGTGCAGGCCGCGTCAGGCATGCGCCTGGACGTGGACGAGCTGGGCTGCGACCTGCTCTCGGTCTCCGCGCACAAGCTCTACGCGCCGAAGGGCGTCGGCGCGCTCTACGTCCGGCGTGGGCTTCGGCTCGCGCCGCAGAACGTCGGCGGGCACCAGGAGCGCGAGCGGCGCGGCGGGACGGAGTCGGTGCCTTTAATAGTCGCCTTCGGCGAGGCCGCGCGGCTCACGAGGCTTGAGCTTGAAGAGCGCGCCGAACGCATCCGCTCCTTGCGCGACCGCTTCGAGTCGGGCGTCGAGTCTCGCGTCGCGGACATCGTCTACAACGGCGACCGCGCGCGGCGGCTCCCGGGACTGTCGAACATCTCCTTCCGCTTCATAGAGGGCGAGGGGCTGCTCATCAACCTCGACATGCAGGGCGTCGCCGTCTCGACCGGCTCGGCCTGCTCCTCGGGCTCGCTCGAACCCTCGCCAGTCATCCGCGCGCTCGGACGTGACGACGAGCTGGCGCGCGGCTCCATCCGCTTCAGCCTCGGCAAAGACACGACCGAGGAGGAGATCGACTACGTCCTCGAAGTCCTGCCCCGCGCCGTCGAGAACCTTCGCCGATTGTCACCTCTCTATCAGAAGGCAGTAGGCAGTAGGCAGATGGCAGTAGGCAGTGCGCTCCGCGTTAAGGACGTTGAGAGTTAACCCTAACTTCTCGGCGGAGGCTCTGAACTGCCTACTGCCATCTGCCTACCGCCTACTGAATTGTCCGTGACCTACTCCGACACCTTCAAAGAGCACCTCGCCAACCCGCGCAACGCCGGCACGCTCGAAGGCGCCGACGCGGAGGCAGAGCAGACGAACCCCGTCTGCGGCGACCGCCTGCGCCTCGCCCTGCGCGTGCGGGGCGGGCGCGTCGAGTCCGCGCGCTTCCTCGCCTACGGCTGCCCGCCGACGATTGCGTGCGGCTCCGCGCTCGCGGGGATGTTGGAGGGGATGACTCTGGAAGAGGCCGCGCGCCTCACGCGCTCGGACATCACCGAAGCGGCCGGCGGCCTGCCCCCGCGCAAACAGCACGCCGCCGCGCTCGCCTACGAGACGCTGCAAGAGGCGCTCCAACAGGCGGAAGCCCGACCGTGAGGGAGGGCGTCGGTCAAACATAAGAGGGATGACGAGAGGCAGCGGGTCTCTCGTCATCCCTCCTTATTTTGTCAGACGTACGCCCTCCCTCACGGTCGGACTTCAGCCTTGAGCTTCGCCCTGGCGGCGGCGCCGACGAGTTTGACTTCGACTTTGCCGTTGCCCTTCGCGCCCGGTTCGGGCGGCGCGTAGCCGATGGCGTAGCGCGTGCGCAGGTTGTTGGCGAGGTCTGCGACGGCCTCTTCAAGTTGGCCGTTCTTCTCGACGTAGAAGACGCGGCCGCCGGTCTCCGCGGCGAGCTTCGCCAGAAGCTCTTTCGCCGTCTGCCGCTTGCCCTTCACGACGAAGCCCCGGTCATTTTCGAGCGCGCCCGTCAGCCCGACGCAGAAGACCTGCACGCCGCCGCCCTTGAGCAGCTTCAAGACCTCTTCGACCTTGGAAGAGCTGTGCCTGTCCTCGCCGTCCGTGACGAGGACGAGGGCGAGTCGCCGCTTCGGCGCGTCAGTCTGCTTCGTACTCTTTATCAGGTAGTCGCCCGCCATGTAGAGCGCGTCGAGCATCGCCGTCTGGCCGCCCTCGATGCGCATCGAATCGAGGGCGCTGTAGAGCGCGTCGCCGTCCCCTGTGAGGCGCTGGAGGATGTCAATGTTGTCGGACGAGACGAACCTTTCGACGAACGCCTGATCTTCGGGGCCGTTCCGACTGACGACGTACTTGGCCGCGGTCGCCACCGCGTAGACCTGCGAGCGGAGCGAGCCGGAGTTGTCCACGACCAGCCCGTAGCTGACCGGCAGCACCTCCTTCTCGAAAGAGACGACGGGGCGCTCGACGCCGTCCACGTAGACGCGCACGTCCTCGCGCGTCAGCTCCGGCGCGGGCGAGCTCTTCCCGCCCGTCAGCATCACCTCGACGCGAGCAGGCGGCGCCGGCCCCTGCGCCAAAGCGACGGCCGGCGCGGCAGACAGAATCAACGCGCACACGAGTACGCGCGCGAGGTTGTTAAGAAAGGTCACAAGATTAACTCCTTGCGAACATAGCGGTCAGAACCGCCCGCGGTAGCGGGCGGCCTTTTGCGACACGGCTCGTTCGGTTCTCAAAGGCCACCCGCTACCGCGGGCGGTTCTGACCTAATTTTCTTTAGGGGGCGCGGCGCGGCGCGGGCGCGTCTCGCCGGGGATGATGACTTGGTTCTGGTGGTACTGCGGGCCGCAGCGCTTGTGCGGCTCGGTGCCGATGCGGAAGGTCTGCGTGCGTATGATGGGGCAGGTCGGCGCGGCGATGAGCCCCGTCGTCGGGTCGATGTCGAGCGTGACGTAGCCCGACAGGCGCGAGCCGTCATCGCCCTCTTCGCCGCGGCCGGGCGGCTGCGTCGAGCGTTCGCGGCGGCCGGGCGTGGGCGTCGGCTCCTCTTCGTACGGGGGGACGTAGACGGAGCCGGGCGTTGCCTTCGGCAGAGGCAAGTCAGCCTCGGGCAGGGGCAGCTCTTCGGGCGTGGCCGACTCGTCCGGCACGGACTCTCTGGTGGGCGCGCTGCCCTTGATGAAGAGCTCCGAACGCTTCTCGGTCGCGGAGGCGGCGGCGAGCATCCCCGTCGTCGGGTCGATGTCGACGTGCTCGATGTCGGGCGGCTCCTGCCAGTCGCCGCCCCACTCGGGGTGCATCTGGAGGGCCGCCGCCATGAAGTCAGTCCAGATGGGCAGGGCCGAGTCGCCGCCCGTCAGCCCCAAGTCCGAGCCGTCGTCGAAGCCGACGTAGACGACGCAGACGAGGTTCGGCGTGAAGCCCGCGAACCATCCGTCCCGCGAGGTGCCGGTCTTGCCCGCGACGTTGGCGCGCAGGCCGCGCGCGCGCACCTTCGCCGCCGTGCCGCGGTTCACCACGTCCTTCATCAGAGAGTCCATGATGTAGGCGACCTGCGGGCGCATCACCTCGTTCTTCTGCCCCTGCGGCGCGGCGATGGTCACGCCGCTCCCGTTCGTGATGCGGTTGATGCCGACCGGCGTCACGCGCGTCCCCAGCTGCGCGAAGGCCGTGTAGGCCGAGGCGACCTGCAAGGGCGTCGCCTCGTTTGTGCCGAGCGCCATCGCGAGGAAGTTCTGCTTCGGCTTCGGCAGCCCCGCCTTCACCGCCAGCGCCATCACGCGGCTGATGGTCAGCTCGGAGGCGATCTTGACGGTGACGACGTTGAGGCTGCGCGTCAGGGCGTCGCGCACCGTCACGTCCTTGTGCGAGAAGGTGTCGCCGAAGTTGCCGGGCGAGTAGGACTGGCCGCCGAACGTGAAGGTCGTCGGCTCGTCCCTGTAGGTCGTGGCCGCGGTGATGACCTGCGGGGCGGGGTCGTAGGCCGTGTTGATGGCGGTCGCGTAGACGAACGGCTTGAAGACCGAGCCGGGCTGGCGCATCGCGTCGGTCGCGCGGTTGAGCTGGCTCTTCTCGTAGTCGCGCCCGCCGACCATCGCGACGATCTCGCCCGTGTCGGCCTTCATCGCGACGAGCGCGGCCTGGAGCGTGCCCGCGGGGAAGCGCCTGGCCTGCACCTTGTCGAGCGCGGCGAGCTGCTTGACCAGCGCCGCGTAGGCCGCGCGCTGCAAGTCCATGTCGATGGTCGTGTAGATGCGCAGGCGCTCGGCGGCCGAGGTGTCGGCGAGGATGTCCGCGAGCTGGTTCTGCGCGTAGTCCACGAAGTACGGCGCCTCCGAGGCGTCGATGCGACCCTTCTGCGGCGCGAGCTTGACCTCGGTCGCCATCGCCCGCGCGCCCTCGACCTCCGTGATGGCGCCGGCCTCGACCATCGACTTCAAGACCTGATTGCGACGCTCGAAGGCCGTGTCCGGGTACTTGTACGGGTTGTAGCGGTTCGGGCTGCGAATCATCCCCGCGAGCAAAGCGGCCTCGGGGAGCGTCAGCGTCGTCACGTCCTTGTTGAAATACGCCTCGCTCGCCTCGCCCACGCCCTTGATGGAGAAGCCCGAGCGCTGGCCGAGGTATATCTCGTTGCAGTAGAGCGCGAATATCTCCCGCTTCGAGAGGCGCGTCTCAAGGATGACCGACATGTAGGCTTCGGACACCTTGCGCTTGATGGAGTCCTCGGGCGAGAGGAAGAGGTTCTTGACGAGCTGCTGCGTGATCGAAGAGCCGCCCTGGCGCGAGAGGAAAGAGTTCGGGTCGGCGTCGTAGCGGCGGATGGCCGCGCGCAGGATGCCCCGGAAGTTGACGCCGTAGTGGTTGAAGAAGTCCCGGTCTTCGGTCGTGACGATGGCCTTGACCAGCACGTCGGGCAGGTCGCCGTAGCCGACGACGCGGCGCCTTTCGCGCTGCGGCCCGGCGACGGCGCTGATGAGTTCCGGTTCGAGCCAGGCGCTCTGCACCTTCGCGCCGCCCGCGTCGAGGTCGCTGATGGCGGCGACCGTCTTCCCGCCCTTGCCGAACTGCACGCGGACGTGCGGGAACTGCGCCTTGCCGTCTATCTTCGAGTCCTTGCTCGGCTCGACCTCGACGCCCGCGCCGTCCGCGGCGTAACGCCCGCGCGCGTCGTCGGCCTGCAAAGAGCGCTCGACGTACCCCGCGCGCTTCAGACTCGCCACCAGGTCTTCGGCCGAAAGCCCCTCGCCCGTGCGGAGCTGTTTGGGCGCGGCGTAGATGCCCGCGCTGCGCGTGAAGACCTCTCCGCGCAGGAGCTTGTCGATGCGCTCGGAGAAGACCGTGTAGTAGTAGCCGAGGACGGCGACACAGACGATTGCGAGAAGGGCGACGGGGATGACCGTGGCCGGCCGGATGAGGCGGCGGCGCCAGCGGCGCCAGAAGCCCTCGGGCGGCTCCTCGAACCTCACGACACGCGGCGCGCGGCGGCGCGCCTGCGCGGCCGGCGGGATGACATCTTTCGGCGGATGACGCAGAGCCATCGTGTGAATAGTAAATGGTAAACGGTGAATAGTAAATGGAGTAGTCAGCAGGCCGTTGTCGATGTTGGCGGTCGGGCCGTATTGCGGAGAGGATTTCACCACAGAGACACAGAGGCACAGCTTGAAGCGGAATACTTCAGCAAGCTGTGCCTCTGTGGTGAAATAGCCCCTTGCCACACGCACCTTCAAATGACAGCAAGCCCCTCGGCCACTCGAACCGCCTACTGCCTACTCAACAGTTTGACACCTCCGGCCCCTTTAGCTAACGTGGCGCGTTAGCTTTGAGAGCATGAGTTTGATGCCGCCGCGGAGGCGCACGGTTCGATGCCGCCCCCAGCCGTAGAACTGAGGAAGAGACTCTGGCCGCGCCCGAGCCTCTTCTACTCGCTGGCCGCGCTCACGGGCGTGGTGGCCTTCGGCACCGTCGGGTTCACCCTGATCGAGGGCTGGTCGCTGGCCGACAGCCTCTACATGACGGTGATGACGGTGACGACGGTCGGGTACGGGCCGCCGCTGCCGCTCTCGCCTTCGGGTCGCAACTTCTCGATCTTCTTCATGGTGCTCGGGGTGGGCACGGCCGGCTACCTGCTCTCGACCGCGGTGCAGTCGCTCGTCCGCTCCGAAATCCTGGCCGCCTACGGCGAGCGCCGCCGCCAGCGCGAGATGTCCAAGCTGCGAGGTCACTACATCATCTGCGGGGCCGGCCGCGTCGGCAGTCGCATCGTCCGAGAGTTACAGCGCTCGGGCGTCCCCTTCGTCGTCGTCGAGAGCAACGCCGCGCTCGCCGCGCAGCTCCAAGTCCCCGACATGCAGCTCCTCATCCGCGACGCCACGCTCGACGAGACGCTGCTCGAAGCCGGCGTCGAGCGCGCGACCGGCCTGGCCGCGTGCCTGCCCGACGACGCGGGGAACCTCTACATCGTGCTGACGGCGCGGACGCTGAATCCGACCCTGCGCATCGTCGCGCGCGCGGTCGAGGAGTCGGCCGAGCCGAAGCTCGTCCGCGCGGGCGCGAACCGCGTCATCGCGCCGATTATCATCGGCAGCCACCGCATGGCGCAGGCTCTGTTGAAGCCCGCGGTCGCGGACTTCATGGACTCGATCACGGCCGAGACCTTAGACCTCGCCTTCGAGGAGGTCGAGGTCGTGGAGGGCGCGTCGCTCGAGGGTCGCAGGCTGAAGGATACGAACATCCGTTCGCAGCTCGACGTCGTCGTCGCCGCCATCCGCCGCGCGGGCGGCGAGATGATCTTCAACCCCTCGGGCGACACGCAGATTCGCGCGGGCGACATGCTCATCTGCATCGGCCGCGCCGAGGCAATGCAGGAGCTGAGCGCACAGGCGCGCGGGCTGCGGAAGTGACGAGTCGGCATCCCTGGACTAAACTATCTTCGTGACTCCTCGGCCGGAGAAGATCGAGCGCGTCGTCGTGCGCGGCGTCAACTGGGTGGGCGACGCGGTGATGACCGTGCCCGCGCTGCGCGCGCTGCGCCGCGCGCTGCCCGGCGCGCGCGTGACTTTGGCGACGCGCCCCTGGGCCGAAGGGATTTTCGCGGGCGCCGACTTCATCGACGACCTCCTCGTCACTCGGAACGATTTGAGCAAGCCCGCCGCCCTCTTCCGGGAAGCGCGCGAATGGCGCGCGCGGCGCTTCGACCTCGCACTGCTCTTCCCCAACTCGTTCGCGCCCGCGCTGGCCGCGGCGCTGGCCGGCGTGCCCGCGCGCGTCGGCTACGCGACGCAAGGGCGCTCGGCGCTGCTCACAGAGCGCGTCCCCGTCCCCGTGTGGCGCGGCACGCGGCACGAAGTCTTCTACTACCTGAATCTCGTCGCGGAGCTGGAGCGGAGGCTTTACGGCTCCTCGTCCGTCGAAACGCGTGAGCCGGACGCGGAGCTGCGCGTCACGGACTCGCGTCTGCGAGAAGCGGGGGCTCTACTTCGCGAGCACGGCGCGCGGCCCGGCCGCACGCTCGTCGCCGTCTGCCCCGGCTCGACCAACAGCCGCGCGAAGCGCTGGCCCGCCGAGCGCTTCGCCGCCGTCGCAGACCTTCTGCATGAGAAGGTCGGGGCGGAGATCGTCCTCGTCGGCGCCGCCGAAGAGTTGGACATCTCGCTTGAGGTCGGACGTCACATGCGCGCGCGCCCCGTCGTCCTCACCGGCAAGACCGACCTCGCGCAGACGGCGGCCGTGCTCAAGGCCGCAGACCTGCTCGTCACGAACGACACGGGGCCGGCGCACGTCGCGGCGGCCGTCGGCTGCCCCGTCGTCGTCATCTTCGGCCCGACAAACCCAGTCACGACCCGACCTTACTCAACCACGGCCGAGGTTGTCAGGCGTCCGCCCGACTGCGCGCCCTGCATGCTCCGCGACTGCCCCATCGACCACCGCTGTATGACCGCCATCACGCCCGAAGAGGTCTTCGGGCACGCCGCGCGCGCGCTCGAACTCGGGCAGAGGGTTGAGAAGGTCGAGGTGGCACGTTGAGCGAGCAGCGGCCCGCCGTCTTCATCGACCGCGACGGGACGATCTCCGAAGAGGTCGGCTACGTCAACCACGTCTCGCGCTACAAGGTCTTCCCCTTCGCGGCCGAGGCCATACGCACGCTCAACGAGGCGGGCTGGCTCGCCGTCCTCGTCACCAACCAGGCGGGCGTGGCGCGCGGCTACTTCGAAGAGGAGATGATCGGCAGGGTGCACGGCCTCCTCGCCGAAGAGCTGGAGAAGGGCGGCGCGCGGCTCGACGCGGTCTACTACTGCCCGCACCACCCCTCGGTCGGCGAGCCGCCCTACCGTTTCGACTGTGACTGCCGCAAGCCGCGGCCCGGCCTCATCAAGCGCGCGGCCGAAGAACTGAACGTGGACTTACGAAGGAGTTGGATGGTCGGTGACCGCTACAGCGACGCGGAGCTGGCGCGCAACGCGGGCACGCGCGCCGCCTTCGTCCTGACCGGCTACGGCCGCGGCGAGTACGAGCACCAGAGCCACACGTGGGAACACCGCCCCGACCTCGTCGCCGAAAACCTGCTGGAAGCGGTGAAGGAGATAATCAGTTTTTGAGCGTTGAGGAGAGAGCGGAGACGGGGCGGCTGGCGTCGCTGGTGCGCGGGTTCGAGGGGCGGCGCGTCGTCGTGCTCGGCGACCTGATCGCCGACCAGTTCGTGTCGGGCGAGATCAGCCGCGTGTCGCGCGAGGCGCCGGTGATGATTCTGCGGCACGAGCGGACGGAGACCGTGCCGGGCGGGGCCGCCAACTGCGCCATGAACCTCGCCGCGCTCGGCGCTCGCTGCGCAATCGTCGGCGTGGTCGGGGGGGACTCGGCCGGGCGCGAGCTGACGGGGAAGTTGGAGGGCGCGGGCGTCGATTGCTCCGGCCTCGTCGTCGCGCCGGGACAGAGTACGACGACGAAGATGCGCATCCTCGCCGGCCACGCGCACTCGACCCGGCAGCAGGTCGTGCGGCTCGACTACGAGAGCGACGTTCTCAAGGACGAGCGGGTACTCGCCGACGTCGCTTCGAACGTCCGCGCGGCGTTCGAGGAGGCGGAGGCGGCCGTCGTCTCCGATTACAATTACGGCGTCGCGTGTGAGACGACCGTAGCGCCGCTGCGGCGTGCGGAGGGGCGCGCGCCGATCGTGGTCGACTCGCGCTTCCGCATGCGCGAGTTCGAGGGCTTCGACTCGGCCACGCCGAACGAGGACGAAGTTGAGCAGGTCGCGGGCCGTCGCTTCGCCGGCGCCGCGGAGCTGGCAGTCGAAGGCGAGCGCCTGCGCGCGGAACTCGGCTACAAGTCCCTGCTCATCACGCGCGGCAAACACGGGATGGTCTTGCTCGAAGGGGGCGAGTCACCGCTCCACCTCGACGCGGTCGGCTCGCACGACGCCGTGGACGTGACGGGCGCGGGCGACACCGTCATCGCGACCTACGCGCTCGCGCTCGCCTCGGGCGCGGACTACCCGACGGCCGCGCGCCTCGCGAACCACGCGGGCGGCGTCGTCGTCCTCAAGCGCGGTACGGCCACGGTCAACCCGCAGGAGTTGCTCGCCTCGCTCGAACACGAAGGACAGGTTTGAAGACGTTGATGATGAAAGTCTCGCTTACGGCCCTCCTGCTTCTGCTCCTGCTCGCCCCGGCCGCGCCCGCACAGACGCGGCGCGCGCCGTACGGCCTGCCCGCGGGCGCCTTCGTCGTCGAGGAGCGCGCGCTCGAACTCAAGGACGGGAAGAGGCGTTCGCTCGTCCTCTGGATGCTCCGGCCGAAGAAGTCCCCGCGCAACGAGGAAGACGGGGAGACGTACACCTGCCCCGAGGAGACGCGCGGCAGCTTCTACCACGGCCCCGCCCGCGTGTCGCTCGTGGACAAGGCGACCGGCCGCGTCGTCAACACCGTGAAGGTTTTGGAAGAGGGCGAAGACGCGTTCGACCTTCCCTACCGCATCCACGCCGGGAGTTATTACCACGTCGAGGGCGTCGCCGAGGGGCGCGAGGGGCGGCCGACCATCATGTGGCTGAAGGACTTCAACGGCGACGGCCGCGCGCACGAGTTCGCGCTCTACGACGCCTGGGCCTGCATGGGGCTGGGGACGGCGCTCTTCGGCTACAGCGAAAAGCAGGACAGGGTGATACAGTACTCCACGAGCCTCGCCGTGACGGACAGCAAGGGGAAGAAGAGCACGGACGTGCTCGACTGGGTAGACTACCTCTTCAGCAAAGCGCCGACGACGCCCGGCCGCTGGAAGTACGAGATAGACTACCGCGGGCGCGGCGGCTCGCTCGATTCTTACGAGGTGCACTACAACCCCGCGGCCGAGCGCTTCGAAGGCACGATGAGTTCGACCACGGACGAGCAGCAGTAGCGAGATGAGGGAGACCGAAGAACAGGCCAAGATAGCCGCCGCGGCGCGCATCCTTGAGCGCAACCGTCTCATCGCGCGCGTGGCGATTGCGCGCAAGGGGGGCGCGCGGGTCGTCTTCGCCAACGGCTGCTTCGACCTCCTCCACGTCGGGCACGTCCGCTACCTTGAGGCGGCGAAGGGCCTGGGCGACCTGCTCGTCGTCGGCGTCAACTCCGACGAGCAGGTGCGTCGGCTCAAGGGCGAGGGCCGCCCCTTTGTCCCCGAGCGCGAGCGCGCCGAGGTCATCGCCTCCCTGCGCGCCGTGGACTACGTCACTGTCTTCCACGAGCCGACCGTGACGGAGCTCCTGCTCGCGCTCCGCCCGGACATCCACGCCAAGGGCACCGACTACACCGAAGACTCGGTGCCCGAACGTGATGTGGTACGATCCTTCGGCGGCCGCGTCCAGATCGTCGGAGACCCGAAAGACCATTCGAGCACGGAAATATTTGGGAGAGTAAATGGTGAATAGTAAATCGTAAATGGTGTTTGAGAGTTGCCGGGCCGCGCTTGAAGCAACGCCCGGCGGAACTTGCCGCACTATTTACTATTCACGATTTACTATTCACTCGCGCATGCGAATTCTTTTCGTCAAACTCGGGAGCATCGGCGACGTGGTGCACACGCTGCCCGCGCTGGCGGCCGTGAGGCGGGCCGTGCCGGGGGCGAAAATCTCCTGGGTGGTCGAGCGGCGCGCGGCCGAAATTTTGAGGGACAACCCTCTTTTAGAAACCCTCATCGAAGTCGACACGAAGGGATTGAGGCGCTGGCCGTTGTCTGGGGAGACGCTGCCGGCAACGCGCCGACAGTTGCGACGGTTACGCGCCTCACCCTTCGACCTTTCCATAGATTTCCAGGGACTGCTTAAATCCGCACTGGTTGCGCGCCTCTCGGGCGCGCGGCGTCGTGTGGGTTTTTCGCGTGAACACCTGCGCGAGCCGGCGAGCCGTTTCCTCCTGACGGAGACGGTCAGAACGCCTGCGCGCCTCAACGTCATCCGCAAAAATCTGGCGCTCGCGTCCGAAGCGCTCGGGGTGAAGTTGCCGACCGCGTCCGAGACGCTCGACTTCCCAGTCCACGTCTCGCCGCTGCACGAGCGCGAGGCCGACGAGGTCGTCCAAGCGGTCGGAGAAAGGTTCACTATTTTGAACCCCGGCGGCGGCTGGCCGACGAAGCTCTGGGACGCGAGCCGCTTCGGGGAGCTGGCCGACGCGCTGCTCGTCCGTACCGGCCTGCGCTCGGTCGTCACCTACGGCCCCGGCGAGCGCGAGCTGGCCGAGCGCGTCGTCGCCGCGAGCCGGACGGGCGGAGCGACGGCCGCCTCGCCTTCCCTGAAAGGTTTCTACGCCCTGGCACGGCGCGCGGCCGTCTACGTCGGCGGCGACACCGGGCCGACGCACCTCGCCGTCGCGGCGGGCGCGCCCGTCGTCGGACTCTTCGGGCCGACCGAGTGGTGGCGCAACGGTAGCCCTCGCGAGGAAGACATCTGCGTCGAGCGCGCGGGACTAGGCTGCCGCGTGGACTGCCACCGCCGCGCCTGCTCGCAGTGGGTCTGCATGGAGGTCGGCGTGGCGGAAGTCCTGGCGGCGGTCGAGGAGCGCCTGCGGCGGGCCGAGAGGATTTCGGAGGCGTTCGAGGTGGGTGCGCGTGGCGCGTAGGGGCGGGACTTGGGTGCAGCGCTGGCGCGTCCCGCTCGGCTTCGTCTGCGCGGCGGTGTTCATGGTGCTCGCCAGACCCGACCGGCGCTCACTGTTGGTAGGCGGCGCGGTCGCGCTGTTCGGCCTCGCCGTCCGCGCCTGGGCCTCCGGGCACATCCGGAAGAACGCGCGGCTCGCGGTCTCGGGGCCTTACGCGCACACGCGGAACCCGCTCTACCTCGGCAGCTTCATCCTGGGTCTGGGCTTCACGGTCGCGGCCTCCTCGAGTCTTCTGCTCTTTCTCATCCTCGGCGGGCTGTTCGCCTCGCTCTTCCTGGGCATCTACTGGCCGGTCATGCGCGTCGAAAGTGCGACCCTTGCCGAGATGTTCGGCGAGGAGTACAAGAGATACGCGGCGGCCGTGCCTCTCCTCTTTCCGCGGCCGACGCCTTACAGGGCGGGCGAAGATTCGGCGGTCAGGTTCGACCCGTCCCTCTACCTGCGTTACCGCGAATACCGCGCGGCGTTGGGGCTACTCGTGGCATGGTGCGTGCTCTGGCTGAAAGTCGTTCTGGCTTTCTGACCTGAACTAGCACACTAAAAGAAGGCTGAAGGAAGGGTGCACACGATGCCTCGCAGAATTCTGTCCAAAATCACCACGGCGACGGCGACGGCGTTGATTTTCGCCGTTGTACTCTCTTCGGTCGTACGGGCAACGGACACGCCCAAAGAGCGTACACAGCCGCGCCCCGCCCCGGCCATGCCCTTCGTGCCTTCGGAGGAGCTGGTCTACGAGGGCGAGTTCACGAAGATGCTTCTGCGTGGCATCAACATCGCCGAGCTGCGCTTCACGGCGCAGCGGACGGCGCCCGCCGCCGCGGCCGAGGGGCAGGAGGCCGCGCCCGCTCCGCTCTTGCTGACGACCGACGTGACCTCGAAGGGCTTCTTCCCGAAACTCTTCGGCATGAGCTTCAAGTTCCACGCGGAGTCGCAGGTCGAGCCGAACGACTTCTACGCGCTGCGCACCTCGAAGCGCGACGAGCAGGGCAAGCGCGTGCGGACGAGCGAGACGGTCTTCGACCAGCAGGGGCGCAAAGTCGAGTACACCGAGCGCGACCCGAACAACGAGGCCCAGGCCCCGCGCGTGATTACGGCCGTGCTCGACGGGCCGACGCAGGACATCGTCTCGGCCCTCTACTTCATGCGCACGCAGCCGCTCACGCCGGGCCAGAACTTCAGCATCCTCGTCAGCGACTCGGGCCGCACCTTCCAGGTGCCGGCGAAGGTCGTGGCCGAGAAGAAGAAGTTGAAGAGCGTGCTCGGCAAGGTCGAGGTCGTCCGCGTGGACGTGGAGCTGTTCGGGCCGGGCCGCCCCGTCGAGGAGGGCAAGGGCAAGATGTCCATCTGGGTGACGAGCGACGACCGCCACGTCCCCGTCAGGGCGCGCCTCTCGCACGACATCGGCACCCTCGACATCAACCTCAAGAGCATCCAGCGCCAGGACGCGCCACAGCTCGCGCAGCGCTAAGTACGAAAGTTGAATCGAAAACAGAGAAGGCGGAGGCGTCAACGCTTCCGCCTTCTCTTTTCATTGACCCGCGCATCTCGCTGCCGTAAGCTGCGACCCGCTCTCCCTGAACGTTGAGACGAGGTGTGTCGCATGTCGAACTTCCCCCAGACCGGCAGGACTTGGGCGCGCACGGAGCTGAGATGTTGCCTACGGCTCCCGAACGGCGGCATGTCGCCCGACACCACGCCGCGCTGCTGGTACTTCGAGATACCGAGCGCGCACGACACGCCCGGGCACTGGCAGGAGTTGGTTGCCCGCATCATGTTCGACATCAACACGGGCCTGCGCCGCCGCCAGCCGGACGACCTCGCCTGGATCGATGTCGAGAGCATCAGGGTCGCCCCGGTTCAGCCGCGCCAAGTCCTCGCCGCGCCCGAGTCAGACCCGCGCTCGCTGCCCTGGGTGAACATCGACCGGCAGAAGGTCTGGGAGCCGGCCGTCTGCTACTACGTTGACGACGCGGGGCGCTACGACGTGATGTCGGGCCACGACTACAGCGAGCTGCTCCTCTACAGGCTGCACGGCCGCGGGGAGATAAGCGACGAGCAGTGCCGGGACTTTCTCGGACGCTACTACGCCGAGGCGGGGCCTTCGGCCGGGCAGAGGATTTACGCAGACCGCGAAGCGCGCCTCAACAACCTGACAACGATTCGAGAGATCGCGGGCGCGCCCCGGAAGACTCCGTATGAACAACCCTACAGTTGTTGTCCCGACGCTTCCCCGACCTGGGGCGACTTCGTCAACATCGGTGTTCCGACCGAGGTGCGTGTGGCGGGCTACGTCGAGCCGGGTGCTGACGGCGCGGAGGCGACAGGTGCGACGGCTTCGGTCTACCTGGAGTCAATCGGCGAGAGTTTGATTCAGGTCGTCGTGACCGTGCGTGACTTCCTCGGGCTGGGTCTGGCCGAGGCCAAGAGTCTGTCGGAGTCCGCGCCCGTCATCGTTCTCTCGGACGCACCCCGCGCCGAAGCCGAGCGCTTCCGGCGCGAACTTGAGCGCGTCGGCGCGACCGTCTCACTGCGCTGACGCGGAGACACGACCAAGACAATTTCAAATTTGAAATTCTAAAGCTGTGCCTCTGTGGCAAAACACACCCCGATTTGACTCTCGCCGGATTCGTGATAGGTTAAATCCGACTTCCCCCATCCGAGCCACGGAGCAAACCCATTCAGATGACGACCGCGTTGGTCATACACGGCCACTTCTACCAGCCGCCGCGCGAGAACCCCTGGACGGAGTTGGTCGAGCGCGAGGCGGGCGCCGCGCCCTTCCACGACTGGAACGAGCGCATCCACGCCGAGTGCTACCGCCCCAACGGCTTCGCGCGCGTCAGCGACACGCACGGCCGCGTCGAGCGCATCGTCAACAACTACGCGCGCCTCAGCTTCAACTTCGGCCCGACGCTCCTCAACTGGCTCGAACGCCACCAGCCCGAGACCTACGCGCGCATCATCGAGGCCGACCGCGCGAGCGCCCTGCGCCACGACGGCCACGGCAACGCCACCGCGCAGGGCTACAACCATTCCATCCTCCCCCTCTGCAACGAGCGCGACCGCCGCACGCAGATCCGCTGGGGCCTCGCGGACTTCCGCCGCCGCTACGGGCGCGAGGCCGAATCGCTCTGGCTCCCCGAGACGGCCTGCGACGACGCGACGCTCGCCGCGCTCATCGAAGAGGGCCTGCGCTACGTCGTCCTCTCGCCGCACCAGGCGGAGGCCGCGCGGCCCCTCGGGGCGGACGCCTGGCTCGACGTGTCGGACGGCCGCATCGACACGACCGTCCCGTACAAGTACCTGCACCAAGACGGCTCGGGCCGCTCCATCGCCGTCATCTTCTACAACGGCCAGATCGCGCGCGGCATCGCCTTCGAGGGCCTGCTCGCTTCGAGCCACGGCCTGTTGGGGGCGTGCGCGCGCGCGGCTCGCGGCGGGGCGCAGATCGTCAACGTCGCCACCGACGGCGAGAGTTACGGCCACCACTTCCGCTTCGGCGACCGCTGCATCGCCTACGCCCTGGAGGTCGAGGCCGAGCGTTTCGGCCTGCGCGTGACGAACTACGGCGAGTTCTTAGACGGGCACGAGCCCGAGCACGAAGTTCTCGTCAAGCCCGGCCCGAACGGCGAGGGCACGGCCTGGAGCTGCGCGCACGGTTTGGGTCGCTGGACGCGCGACTGCGGCTGCAACGCCTCAGCGCCCGGCGGCTGGAATCAGCGTTGGAGGACTCCCCTGCGCGCGGCCTTCGACCTTCTGCGGGACGACCTCGCGCCGAAGTTCGAGGAGGCCGGACGTGAGCTTTTGCATGACCCCTGGGCGGCGCGCGACGAGTACGTCGAACTGCTCGGGCCGGGCGGCTCGGCGCGGCGCGAAGAGTTTCTCGCGCGACACGCGCGGCACAGCCTCTCGAATGACGAGAAGGTTCGGGCACTGACTCTCCTCGAAGCTCAGCGCGCATCGCTCACGATGTACACGAGCTGCGGCTGGTTCTTCAACGACGTCTCCGGCATCGAGACCGTCCAGACGCTCCGCTACGCCGGCCGCGTCGTCGAGACGATGGAAGCGCTCGGGCTCGAGCCTCCCGTCGAAACCTTCCTCGAAATACTCTCCGGGGCGAAGAGCAACCTGCTCGAACGGCCCACGGGCGCGGACATCTACCTGCGCACGGTCGCGCAGTCGCGCGTCACGCCGCAGCGCGTCGCCGCGCACGTCGCCATCTGCAACCTGCTCGAACCCGAGGTGCAGGAGTCCGACTGCGAGGCGGCCGGCTACACTTACCGCAAGCTCGACTTCCGCAAGCAGCGGCACGGCCGCGTCACGCTTGAGACCGTCCGGCTCGCGCTCGAAGAGGAGGCCACGGGCCGCCGCCACGAGTTCGCGCTCGCCGCGATGCACTTCGGCGAGATCGACTACTACTGCGCGCTCCGGCCTTTCAACTCCCCGCGGGAGTACGAGGAGGCCGCCGCGCGCCTCTGGGCAAACCTGCGCGCCGCGTCGCTCCCCGTGCTTTTGCGCGTCGCGCAGAGCGAGTTCGGCCCCGAAGAGTTCGGGCTCGAAGCGCTGCTGCCGCAGGGGCAGGGCCACCTCTCGCGCACCGTCTTCGGCAAACTCGTCTCGCGCTTCATGGAGCAGTACGAGAGCCTCTACGAGGAGAACCGGCGCGTCATCGAGCGCCTGCAGGAGATCGGCTTCCACCCGCCGCGCGAGCTGCGACTCGCCGCCGAGCTGACCGTGGGCCTGCGGCTCGAACGCGAGATACGCGGGCAGCGGCGCGGCGCGGGCGACTACCGCGCGGCCGTCGAGATCGCGCGCGACGCCGCGCGCCACGGCTACCGCATCGACCGCACCTCGGTCACGCGCGTCTTCGAGGAGACGGTCACAGAGGCCGCGCGCCTCGTCGTCACGCGCCCCGACGCCGACAACACACGCACGGCCCGCGCGCTCATCGAACTCGGCCGCGAGCTGGGTCTCGAAGCAAACCTCGAACGCGGGCAGGAGATCATCTACGAGGCCGCGTCCGAGGGCGCGCCGCTCTCCGAAGAGGCGCGCGACTTCGCCCTCGCGCTCGGGCTGGCCCCGGTCGCGCTCGAAGAGCCTGGGCAGACAATCCTCGTCGAAGGTTGAGGGAGGGAGAAGGGATGTCGAATCAGCCGGGGCACGCCGCTCACCCGAACGTCTCGCGCGTCGAGCTGGAACGCCTGCTCGCGCTCCAGTCGCGCGACCCGCACGCGCTGCTCGGCGCGCACCCGGCCGCGGGCGGCGTCGCCGTGCGCGCCTACCGCCCCGACGCGGCGCGCGTCGAGCTGCTCGTGGACGGCGAGTCGCCGCGCGAGATGTCGCGCACGCAGGCCGCCGGCCTCTTCGAGATTCTGCTCGAAGGCCGCGCCGAACTCTTCCCCTACCAGCTGCGCGCGTCCTACCCGGGCGGCGGCGTCTACACGCACCGCGACCCTTACGCCTTCATGCCGACGCTCGGCAGCTTCGACGAGCACCTGTTCGGCGAGGGCCGGCACTGGCGGCTCTATGACAAGCTCGGGGCGCACGTCCGGAATTTGGGCGACGTGCGCGGCGTCTCGTTCGCCGTGTGGGCGCCGAACGCGGACGGCGTGAGCGTCGTCGGCGACTTCAACAGTTGGGACGGCCGGCTCCACCAGATGCGGCAACTCGGGGCCTCGGGCATCTGGGAAATCTTCATCCCCGACCTCGGCCCCGGCGCGCTCTACAAGTACGAGATACACCGCCGCGGCGGCCTGCCCTTCCTCAAGGCAGACCCCTACGCGCTCTACGCCGAAGTCCCGCCCGACACCTCTTCGGTCGTCTTCCAGCCGACCTACCAGTTCACCGACGACGAGTGGATGGAGCGGCGTTCGAAGCAAGACCATTTGAGACAACCGCTCAATGTCTACGAAGTCCACCTCGGCTCGTGGCGACGCATCCCCGAGGAGGGCAACCGCTCGCTCACCTACCGCGAGACGGCGCCCGTGCTCGCCGAATACTGCGAGCGGCTCGGCTTCACGCACGTCGAGTTCCTGCCCCTGAAGGGCTTCCCCTTCGCCGGCTCGTGGGGCTACCAGGTGGCGAGCTACTACGCGCCGACCGCGCGCTACGGCAACCCCGACGACTTCCGTTTCCTGGTCGACTACCTGCACAAACGCGGCATCGGGGTCATCATGGACTGGGTGCCCGCGCACTTCCCCAAGGACGCGTGGGCGCTGGCGCGCTTCGACGGCACGGCGCTCTACGAGCACGAAGACCCGCGCTTGGGCGAACACCCCGAGTGGGGCACGCTCATCTTCAACTACGGCCGCAACGAGGTCAGGAACTTCCTCATCGCCAACGCCCTCTTCTGGCTGAAGGAGTGCCACGTGGACGGCCTGCGCGTGGACGCCGTCGCCTCGATGCTCTACCTCGACTACGCGCGCGAGACCGGGCAGGCGGCGACGAACAAGTACGGCGGGCGCGAGAACCTCGAAGCCGTCCGGTTCGTCCGCGAGCTGAACGACGCCGTCCACGCGGAGGTGCCCGGCGTCATCACCGTCGCCGAAGAGTCGACGTCGTGGCCGCTCGTCACGAAGGGGACGGATCAGGGCGGCCTCGGCTTCGACTTCAAGTGGAACATGGGCTGGATGCACGACACGCTCAAGTACTTCGAGCGCGACCCCATCGCCCGCCGCTACTTCCACAACAACCTGACCTTCGGCCTGACCTACGCGTGGAGCGAGAACTTCATCCTCCCCTTCTCGCACGACGAGGTCGTGCACATGAAGGGCTCGATGCTGAACAAGATGTTCGGCGGGCGCGAGTGGAAGTTCCCGAACCTGCGCGCGCTCTACGGCTACATGTGGGCGCACCCGGGCAAGAAGCTGCTCTTCATGGGCGGCGAGCTGGCGCAGTGGCGCGAGTGGAGCGAGGAGCGCAGCCTCGACTGGCACCTGCTCGAAGACGACGCGCACCGCGGCGTCTCGACGCTCGTCCGAGACCTCAACCGGCTGGTGAAAGAACTGCCGGCGCTCCACGAGCTCGACGTGGAGCCGCGCGGCTTTCAGTGGATTGACGTCAACAACCACCTCGAGAACGTCCTGGCCTTCATGCGCACGTCCGCGGCGGGCGAGCGCGTCGTCTGCGTCGGGAACTTCTCGGCCGCGCCGCGCCCGGGCTACCGCTTCGGCCTGCCCGAGCCCGGCACCTACCGGCTCGTCCTCAACACCGACTCGTCCTACTACTCGGGCCACGACCGGCTCAACATCAACTGCGTCGAGTCGGAGGAGCAGCCCTGGCACGGACTCCCCTTCTCGGCCGTCGTAGACTTGCCGCCGCTCACCACGCTCCTCTTCGCCTCGCCGGAGAGGGCGCCCGCGGGCGTCGAAGACCCGGACGCCTGCGCCCCGCACAACCCCGGCCCACCCGTCCCCGTGGACACAGGCTCGCCCGTGCCCCTGGGTGAAGAAGCTTTAATGCCAAAGGCCGCGAAGGCGAGGAAGCGCGCGCCCGCGAAGAGGAAGGCCGAGCCGGCGGCGGGCGACGCGGAAGGCACGGCCCCGGCCGCGAAGAGGGCGCCACGCAAGGCGTCCGCGAAGCGGAGTCCGCGCAAGAAGAAGCAAGAAGAGTAGAGCTTTGAAGAGAGGAGCCCGCACAACCCCGGGGCCGAGTCAGGGCGGCGGCCTTCTCGTCATCGGCCACCGCGGCGCCTCGGGTCACGCGCCCGAAAACACGCACGCCGCCTTCGAGCTGGCCTTCGAACACGGAGCCGACGGCATCGAGTTCGACGTGCGGCTCGCGCGCGACGGCGTGCCTTACGTCTTCCACGACGCCAGGCTGGAACGGACGGCCGGCGTCGCCCACGACGCCGACGTCCACTCCTCGACGACGCTCTCGCAGATGTACGCGGGCCACTGGTTCAACCGGCGCTTTCCGAACCGCGCGCAGATGGAATACCTCTGGGAGAAGATTCCGACGCTCGAACAGGTCTTCGAGCGGTACGGCCAACACACACTCTACGCCGAGATGAAGTGCGAGGACGTGTCGCGCCAGCCCGCGCTCGCGCGCGCCGTCGTCGAGCTGATTCACAGGTACGGCCTCGCCCGGCGCGTCATCGTCAAGAGCTTCGCGCTCGACTCGCTCGCGGAGGTGAAGCGGCTCGCGCCCGAGGTTCGCACGGCCGCGCTCTTCGGGCGAAGCTGGCCGCGCCCGCTCGTCCCGACCGCGCACATCATCGCCGAGGCCACGAACTGCGGCGCCGACGAAATCTCGCTCCACCGCTCTTTGCTGCGCGAAAAGACGGTCGAGGCGGCGCACGGCCGCGGCTTCGAAGTCCTCGTCTGGACGGTCAACTCGCCGGCCGCCCTGCGCCGCGCGCGCGCTCTCGGCCTGCGCGCAGTCTTCACAGACTTCCCCGGTTACTTGCGCGAGACGCTCGACGCCCTACTCGCGGAGGGCAACGCGGGCGGCGAAATAGCATGAGCCCCGCCGAGCACTCACAGGACAGAATCTACACGCGCCCGCCGCACTTCTCAGTACACCTCCGCGCGGGACGCCGCCTGCGCTTGTCCGGCGGCGCGCGCGCCGACTACGCCGCGCTGCTGCTGCTCGAAGGGAGCATGCGTTGGCGCGCCTCGGCTTCTAACGCCGAGGGGGCGGACGAGGCGGACGCGGATGAGAACGTCTTCGCGTCCGGCGAACTCTTCGGGGGCGAGGCGCTGCTGGCCGCGCCCGGCGACGACCTGAGCGGCGCGTTCGCGGGCTACGCCGAGTACGTGCTGCTCCGGCTCTCGCCCCTCTTCGTCACGGACTGCGCGGCGCGCGCGGGGCTGGCGCGCGCCGACATGGTCGTCACCTTCCGCGAGCGCGCCGCCCGCAACGACGCGCGCCTCGCGCGGCTCGCGCGCGACCTCGGCGAGGAGCTGCGCGAGGAGGCGGCCGGGCAGGAGGTGGTCGTCGGCGCGCTCGTCGAGCAGGCGCTCGTGCAGCTCCTCCGGCGCTACGCGAACCTGCGCCGCTCGGCCCGCCTCGAACTCTCGCGCGCGGGCCTGGTCGACCGGCGCATCCGCCTCGCCGTCGAGCTGATGCACGCGCACATGCACCGCGACCTCGCGCTCGAAGAGATAGCCTCCGCGGCGCACCTCTCGCCCTTCCACTTCGCGCGCCTCTTCAAGAAGCTGACGGGGGCCACGCCCCACGCCTACCTCGCGTCCTTAAGGGCCGCGCGCGCGCAGGCGCTCCTCGCCGAGACAGACCTCCCCGTCACGGAGGTCGGCGCCCGCGTCGGCTACATGAGCTCCAGCCACTTCGCGCGCGCCTTCCGACAGGCCACCGGCCTCTCGCCCCGCGCCTACCGCAAGGCCCTCGTCCGCGGCTAAGGCGAGGCAGAAGCCCGACCGTGAGGGAGGGCGTCGGTCTTACGTCAAGCGCAAGCTGAGTAAGACCGACGCCCTCCCTCACGGTCGGGCTTCTGCCTCAAACATTTTTTCTGCAAGAGTCTCCTTCCCCTCCCGTTCAACCCGCAGAAAGCTTCGGCCGGGTGAGTGGCCGGCAAACAGTTTCGGAGGAGAGGAAGAGCAACATGAAGCGTTTCTTTGTGAGAATCCCGTCGGCCTTTTTGACCTTCGCCCTCGGCCTCGGCATGGTCACCGCGCTCGCCGGAACCTACACGCCCGCGCCGAGCGACCCGCCCCCCAACCCCGACGCGAACGCCGAGAAGACCCTTGAGATGGTCTTCGTCCTCGACACGACCGGCTCGATGGGCGGCCTCATCGACGGCGCCAAGCAGCGCATCTGGGGCATCGTCAACGAGGTGATGCAGACGCCCGCCAAGCCGAACGTCCGCGTCGGCCTCGTCGCCTACCGCGACCACGGCGACGCCTACGTCACGCAGGTGCTCCCGCTCACCAACGACCTCGACAAGGTCTACACGACGCTGATGGAGTACCGCGCCGACGGCGGCGGCGACGGCCCCGAGGACGTGCGCCAAGCGCTCGCGGACGGCGTGCGCCGGGCCGGGTGGTCGAAGTCTACGCCCAGCACCGCACAGATCGTCTTCCTCGTCGGCGACGCGCCGCCGCACGACGACTACGCGCAGGAGCCGGACACGCTCGACACGACGGCCGAGGCGGTCAAGGCCGGCATGGTCGTCAACACCATCCAGTGCGGCGGCGACGACACGACCCGGCAGGTCTGGCAGCAGATCGCCCGCCGCGGCGAGGGCCAGTTCTTCGCCATCGCGCAGGACGGCGGCGTCCAGACCATCGCCACGCCTTACGACTCGCGCCTCTCCGAGTTGGGCAACAAGCTCGGCGCGACCTACCTCGCCTACGGCGGCGGCGCGGGCCTGGAGGGCGAGAGGTTCCGCGCCGGCGCGAAGGAGCGCCAGGTCAAGACCGAGTCGGTCGTCGCGGTCGAAGCGCCCGCCGCCGCGCAGGCCGACCGCGCCGTCAACAAGGCGCTCAACCGCGACGCGTACGTCGGAGACCTGCTCCAGTCCATCGAGAACGGCTCGGTCAAGCTCGCCGACGTGAAATCGGAAGACCTGCCCGCCGACCTGCAGAAGCTCTCATCCGACGAGCGCAGGAAGGAGGTCGAGCGCCGCCTCTCCGAGCGGCAGAAGATTCGCGACGAGATCGTCTCGCTCAAGAAGCAGCGCGACGACTACATCGCGGCCGAGCGCAAGAAGCAGGCCGGCCCGCAGACCGGCTTCGACGCCGCCATCGCCTCCGCCCTCAAAGCGCAGATGGCGAAGAAGGGCATCAAGTAAAAACAGTAGGCAGTAGGCAGTAGAAGTCAGAAGCGGCGCGCCCGGCCCGAAGGCTGAGACGCGCCGCTTCGGTTTTATCTACTGCCTACTGCCTTCCGAAACGCTTGCGGTATTCGTCGGAGCTGATGAACGCCTTGACCATCTCGGCGTTGATGTAGTTCCCGTTGAACTCGTTGAGCTTGTTCAGCCAGAACTGCCAGCCTGAGAAGTCCGAGTCTGGCGGGCCGGCGGGGCCGCGACGGAGGTAGCCGAAGTATTGCATCAGCACGAACGCGCGGTTCGTCTCGCGCCGCGTGAAGGCCGTGTTCTCGGCCACGGCGCGGAGCACCGCCGCGCGCGTGAGCGCGCCCGAGTTGAGGCCCGCCACCAGAGAGTCGCGCTCGGCCTGCGTGAGCGAGCCGCCCGCGTTCGCGTTCAGGGTGTCCACGAAGAGCGCGTTCGGCATCGTCCACGGGTAGGCCAAAAGGAACTCCGGCCGCGTGACGAAGTCTTCGATGAAGGCGCGCTTGTTCGCCTCCAAGGCGTCCTCCCAGCCGGGCACGCCGACGACGATGCCGCGCCCGATCTCGCGCGTGTCCTTCAGGAACGTCCGCAGCCTCAGCTTCTCGCCCGTGCCGTACGACGCCTGGTGCAGCCTGTAGACGAGGAAGCCGGTCTGCTGGAACTCGATGGAGAGGAAGAACGCGGCCGAGACGTTAATGCGTTTGACCTCGCGGCACTGCTGGTCGGCCCCGCACTGCTCGATCTCGTTCGTCCAGAAGGCGAGGCCCGAGGCGTCGGGCTCGCGGTTGAGGAAGTCCGCGTAGTGCTGGCGGACGAAGAACTCGGACGTGTCGACCGGGTTCGAAGCGGAGGCCGCGGCGTCGTCCTCCGTGATGCGGACGACCGCTTCCTTCGCGTCGCCGAGGAACACGTTCCGCCCGCCCGTCAGCGTGACCTTGAAGGCGCGCTCGCCTTCGACGAGGCTGTCGTCGGTGACGAGCACGCGCAGCTTCTGCGTCGTCTCGCCCGGCGCGAAGCGCACCGTGCCCGAGGCCGCGATGTAGTCCGAGCGCTCCGAGGCCGTCAGGTCTGAAGTCTCGAAGTCGACGTAGGCGGCCAACTGCGGGTCTGGCCCGCGCGTCAGCGTCAGCTCCACGACGCGCGCGTTCTCGGCCACGCTCACGTTCGTCGCGGCGAACTGCACGGTCGGCAGCGCGGCACTGCCCACGAACTGGTCGACGCCCGCGCCGAAAGCGCCGAGGTTCGGATAGCTCCGCTGCGCGGGCGTGAAGGTAAGCCCGTCGGCGGTCGAGGGCGTGACCGTATAGCTCTGCCCCGCCGGCAGGCCGTAGAAGATGAAGGTGCCGTCCGAGTTGGTCTTGACGACGGCGCTGCGCGCGCCGCCGAGCGCGACGGGCAGCCCCGCGATGCCAAACCCGGACGTGTCGATGACGCGCCCCGAGATCGAGCCCACCGTCCCGTTGGGCGCGCCGACCCAGTTGAGCGTCACGTCGCCCGGCGGCTGCTGGAGCGTGACCCTGACGGGGTCGAAGGTGTACGTGTTCGAGAAGATCTGGAGCGACAGCAGGAACGGGCCGTCGCCCAGGCCGATGGAGTACCTCCCCTGCGCGTCGGTCGTCGCCCCGAAGAACTGGTTACTGGGTGTGTCTGTGACCCTCATCCCGGCGAGCGGGTTCCCCGCCACGTCGATCACGCGCCCGCTGATGGCGCGCGGCACCCTCGACACCGTGAAGTCGACGCCCGTCACGTCCGATTGTAAGTCCGAGACGGTGCGGCTGCCGGGCGTGTAGACGTAGTTGGTGCTGCCGCTCGGCCCCTGCGGCGTCACAGTGTAGGTGCCACCCTTCGGCAAGTTGTAGAAGGTGTAGTTGCCCGCGGAGTCCGTGCTGACGGTGACGGAACGCGTCCCCGTCAGCCGAACCGGGTAGTAGCCGCCGGGGTTCGCGGCCGTGACGTGCCCCGAGATGGTGAAGGTCTGGACGGGGGTGGGGGTCGGCGTCGGGTTCGGGTTCGGCAGCGACTGCCAGGAGGGGTCGCGGCCCGAGCCGAGCGCGTACGGATAGTTTGACTCGTCGGCGTTCCTCACGTACGCGCCGTCCCAGGTCACCTTCGTCCCGTCGGGCGAGAGCTGCGCTTTGGAGGCGTATTCGTTGAGGAGGCGGCGGAGACCCGTCCCGTCGGCGTTGACGACGTAGACCCTCGCGTCGGGGTAGACGCGGCGCGTGAAGGTGACGCGCGCCGAGTCGAAGGCCCAGCGCGGGTCTTCGTCGTGCGTCTGGCCGTCGGGCGTCTGCACGTTAAAGGTGAGCTGACGCCGGTTCGAGCCGTCGGCGTTCATGACGAAGACGTACTGGTTGTCCTTCAGGTAGACGAAGCGCGTCCCGTCCGGCGACCAGTCCAAATCCCTCACGACGTTGCCGAGGCCCGCCGCGACGCGCGCCTCGCCCGCCCCGTCCGCCCCGACCGCGTAGAGGTCGAAGCTGCTGGTCGTCTGGTTGAACTTGAGGAAGGCGACGTGCGAGCTGTCGGGCGACCACGTCGCGCGCGAGTCGAGGTTGCTGACGGCGACGCGGTGCTCGTTCGAGCCGTCGGCGTTCATCACGTAGAACTCGTACGGGCTGCTCGGGAAGGACGTGGGGATGGTGTTCCGCCGGTAAAGAATCTTCGTCCCGTCGGGCGACCAGACGGGGTCGAACTCGCCGCTGATGTTGGGAGGCGCCGTCTGAATCTTCGTCCGTCCCGTGCCGTCGGCGTTCACGACGTAGATGCCGTCGTTCCCGACCAACACGATCTTGCCGTTCAGGCGCGCCCCGGCGCCCACCGCCGCGGCCGTGACGGCGGCCGTCGACGAGTTGTCCGAGGTGTTCGGGTCGGGGAAGGCCGAAGAGACGGTCGCGGTGTTGTTGATGACCGTCCCGCCCGCGACCGACGCATCGATGGCCGCGGAGATGGAGGCGGTCACGGTCGCGCCCACCGCGAGCGACGAGAAGGTCACGTTGCGGGTGTTGCCCGACCCGCCGCACACGCCGTCCGGCGCGTCGCAGGACGAGAAGGTCAGCCCCGCGGGCAGCGCGTCGGAGATGGTCACGTTGCTCGCGGCCGCGCCCGACTTGTTCGTCACCGAGAGCAGGAAGATGGCCTTCGAGCCCGGCGCGACGCTGTTCGTCAGCGCAGACTTCGTGACCGCGAGGTCTGCGAAGTTGACGGTCGTCTCCGCCGCGGCGGAGTTGTTCGAAGGGTTCGCGTCCGTCTCGTTGAGAGTCGCCGTCGCGGTGTTGTTGATGGTTCTCGTCGCGGGAGGCTTGACCTTGAGGGTGACGTTCGCCTCCTCGCCGCCGGCCAGCGTGCCGACGTTGCACACGACCGTCGTCGTGCCCGAGCACGTGCCGCGGTCGGACGCGGCCGAGACGAAGGTCGCGCCCGAAGGCAGCGTGTCCGTCAGCGTGACGCCGGTCGCGTTGAGGTCGCCGTTGTTCCTGACCTTAATTGCGTAGGTCAAATCCGCGCCGAGCGCCACGGGGTCGGGCGAGTCGGTCAAGGTCACCGCGAGGTCGATGCCGGGGCCGAACTTGGCGACGAAGGCGTCCGTCCTCCCTCCGCCGTACGTCCCGCGCACGGCGTTCAAGACCGGCAGGTTCGCCGCGTTGGTCGTGCCGGCGATGTAGATGCCGCCCGCGCCGTCGAGCGCGATGCCGTTGGCCTGCTCCGATTCGAACTGGCCGCTGCTGCCGAAGCAGGTCGAGTAGAGCAGGGCCGAGCCGCTCGGGTTGAACTTCGTGACGAAGGCGTCCGCGGAACCCGAGAGCGGGGCGGACGCGCCCGCGAGCGGGAAGTCCTGCGAGCTGGTCTGGCCCGTGACGTAGGCGCTGCCCGAAGCGTCGACGGCGACGGACGTGCCCGCCTCGCTGGCGAGGCCGCCGAGGTAGGTCGAGTAGACAAGCGTCTGCCCGTCCGGCGAGAGCTTGGTGACGAAGGCGTCGCCGAAGTCGTTCGGGGCGAGCGCCGACTTGAAGGCGTTCGCCACGGGGAAGTCGTTCGAGAAGGTGTTGCCCGTGACGTACGCCGCGCCGTCCGCGCCGACGGCGATGCCGGCCCCCACGTCCGTCGAAGAGCCGCCGAGGTAGGTCGAGTAGACGGTGCTGCCCGCGGAGTCGAGCTTGACGACGAAGGCGTCGGCCGAGAGTCCGCCGCCGAGCGCCGTCTGCCGCGCGTTCAGCAGGGGGAAGTCCGACGAGTTGGTCTGGCCCGTGACGTAGGCGCTGCCCGCGGGGCCGAGCGCGATTGAGCGCGCGTCGTCGAACTCCGACCCGCCGAGCAGGCGCAGGTACTCGGGCGCAGACCCGGCCGGGTTGAACTTCATCACGAAGGGGTCGCTGCCGACCTGCGTCCCGGCGAGGACGGCCGCGGGCGCGCCCGGCCGCGCGGCCAGCGCGAGGACGTTTCTGTTCGCGAGGCCCGTGTTCGCCTGCGCCCAGTTGGCGCCGCCGTCCGTGCTCTTGAAGACGCCGAAGGCGTTCGTCGCGGCGTAGACTGTCGACGAAGAGGCCGGGTCGACCAGAATCGCGTTGACGACCGGCGTGACGGTCTGGCCGTTGACGTTGACGCTCAGCCCCGTGTTGCTGCTCACCCAGTTGGCGCCGCCGTCCGTGGTCTTGAAGAGGCCGCCGGGCGCGGAGTTCAAAGAGACGTAGAGCGTCGAAGGGTTCGAAGGGTCGAGCGCGATTGTGCGCAACGAAGGCGGGTTGCCGGCCACGAACATGCCGTTGTTGGGCTGCGTCCAGTTCGCCCCGCCGTCGGTGGTCTTGAAGACGCCGCGGTTCGTGGCCGCGTAGACGGTCTGCGTGTTGCCGGGGACGACGACGACCTTGGTCACGTTGGGCGACGAGCCGAAGGGGCTGAAGCGCACCTCGGCCCAGCTGTCGCCGCCGTTCGTCGTCTTGAAGAGTCCGAGCTGCGTCCCCGCGTAGAGCGTGGTCGGCGTGCCCGGGTCGATGGCGAGCGCGTTGACGAGGGGGATGAAGAGGCCGCTCCCCTTCCCGTCCCAGAGCGCGCCGCCGTCGGTGCTCCTGTAGACGCCGCTGCCGCCGCCCGTCGCCGCGTAGACGACGGCCGAGTTCGAAGGGTCGACGACGACCGAACGCACCGCGAAGGGCGCGGTCGAGGCGCGCGCCTGCCCCGTCAGCGTCCAGTTCGCGCCGCCGTCCGTGCTCCTGTAGACGCCGAGGCTCGACCCGGCGTAGATGACTCCGGGCACGGCCGCGAAGTCCGTGACCGAGTTGCCCGTCAGCCCCGACGCGCTCGCAGACCAGTTGGCGCCGCCGTTCGTGCTGACGTAGGCGGGGCTGCCGGCGCGGTTGGCGATGGGGATTCTGGTGAAGTTGACGGAGTCGGTGCGGCCCGCCACGTAGGCCGCGCCGGCCGCGTCCACCGCGACCGAGTTGGCCTGCTCGCTGCCGCTGCCGCCGATGTAGGTCGAGTAGACGAGGCCCGTCCCCGTCGGGTTGAGCTTGGCGAGGAAGGCGTCACCCGAGCCGTCCTTGCCGGTCTGGAAAGAGCCGGCCGTGGTCGGGAAGCTCCCCGAGCCTGTGAAGCCGACGACGTACGCGCTGCCGGCCGAGTCGACGGCGACGGAGGTGCCGAAGTCGTCGCCGTTGCCGCCGAGGTAGGTGGCGTAGACGAGCGACTTGCCGTCGGGCGAGAGCTTGAGGACGAAGGCGTCGTTGAAGTCGCTCTTCGCCGTCTGGAAGGAGCCGGGGTTCGGGAAGTCGGTCGAGCTGGTCGTGCCCGCGACGTAGGCGCTGCCCGATGCGTCGACGGCGACGGACGTGCCCGTGTCGTCGCCCGTTCCGCCGAGGTATGAGGAGTAGAGGAGCACGGGGTCTATGACCAGCTCGCGCGCGCGGTCGTATGCGCCCAGCTCGAAGCGCACGCGGCCGCGCGAGTCGAGGGCGTAGCGCGCTTCGACTTCCCTGCGCGCGCCGTCGAACTCCTGATAGGCGACCGGACGCTGCTGCCGCAGGTCGCCGCCTTCGGCCGAGACGACGAGGTCGCCGCTCTCGTCCACGCGCACGCCGCGCGCGCCCTCGAAGCCGAGGCGGACGCGCGAAGGGTCTGCGCCGGGCGCGACGACGAAGTCGTATTCGAGTCTTCCCTGCCGGCCGTAGTAGACGGCGTCGATGCCTTCGTAGACGGAGGCGTACCTGACCTTCTCGAACGCCGTAACGCCCGTGCGCCACTTCGAGGGGTCTGCGCCGACGAGGTAGTTGCTCTTGCCGGGGAGTTCGCCCACGCCCGAGACCGCGGGCCTGCGGTTCGCCCCTTCGAGCTTGAGACGGAGCGTGCTCGAACGTCTCTGCTCACCCTCGCCCGCGCGCAGGCGCAGCACCGCGCCCGACTCCGCGAGGAAGAGCGTGTAGCCGCTCCCGCGCGCGAGGAACTTCACCTCGGGCGCCGTCTGCCCGCGGTTGACCTCGAACCTGAGCGGCAGTTTGCCGTAGCCTTCGGAGAGGCGCGCGGCCTCTGCGCCCCCGGCGGGCGCGCGGCGCGACTCGGCGCTGCCCGCGGTGAGCAGGGCCGGCAGGAGCGAAAGCGTTAACAGCAGCAGGCAGGCGGCGGAGAGCGTCAGGCGCGCGCCGCCGGGGCGTAACTTCGTGAGACGGGACAGGGGCGTAAACATTGCGAAGAACCTCTTTCCTACGGGCATGAGAACAGTGCCCACACACTTCGGGGCGGAATTAAAACGTCCTTCAGAGTCCTTGATTCGGGGATTGAGAACTCGGCTAATCTGCGACGCCCGCGGGGGCGCGCGCGAGGAGATCGTGAGTCTAAACTCGCGCCCGAGATTATAACGGAAGCTACCCCCCGATAAAAAACGTGCGGGCAAATTTTAAGGAGAAAGCAAGCGGCCGCCCGTATTGCGCAAGATACGGCAAGACGCGCCGGGCGCGAGGCGCTATCCTTCGGCAATACACTTGAGAAGGAGACCACCAACTTTGTCAGCAGAACAGAACGGCAGTCTTTCGGCGGAGCAGAACGGCGTCGAGATCGCGCCCGCGAAGGGCAAGCTCGGCGTGCTGCTCGTCGGCCTGGGCGCCGTGAGCACGACCTTCATCGCGGGCGTCGAGGCCGTCAAGCGCGGCCTGGCCGAGCCCATCGGCAGCCTCACGCAGATGGGCGCCATCCGTCTGGGGAAGCGCACCGAGAACCGCAACCCGCTCATCAAGGAGTTCGTCCCGCTCGCGGACTTGAACGACATCGTCTTCGGCGCGTGGGACATCTTCCCCGACTCGGCCTACGAGGCGGCGATGACGGCGGGCGTGCTCGAAAAGGAGCTGCTCGCGCAGCTCAAGCCGCAGCTCCAGAAGATCAAGCCGATGAAGGCCGTCTTCGACCAGTCTTACGTCAAGCGGCTCAACGGCACGAACGTCAAGGAGGGCGCGAACAAGTTCGAGCTGGCCGAGCAGCTCATCGAAGAGATCGCCGAGTTCAAGCGCAGGAACAAGTGCTCGCGCCTCGTCATCGTCTGGGCCGCCTCGACCGAAATCTTCCTCAAGCCGCACGCCGTCCACAAGACGCTGGCCTCCTTCGAGAAGGCGATGCGCGAGAACCACAAGGCAATCGCGCCCTCGATGGTCTACGCCTACGCCGCCCTGAAGTCGGGCGTGCCCTTCGCCAACGGCGCGCCGAACCTGACCGTCGACGTCCCCGCGCTCGCGGAACTCGCCAACACGAACGGCGTCCCCGTCTGCGGCAAGGACTTCAAGACCGGCCAGACCTTGATGAAGACGATTCTCGCGCCGGGCCTCAAGTCGCGCATGCTGGGTCTGCACGGCTGGTACTCGACCAACATCCTCGGCAACCGCGACGGCGAAGTGCTCGACGACCCCGAGTCCTTCAAGACGAAGGAGGAGTCGAAGCTCTCGGTGCTCGAATACATCCTCCAGCCCGAAGTCTACCCGCAACTCTACAAGGACTTCTCGCACGTCGTCCGCATCAACTACTACCCGCCGCGCGGCGACAACAAGGAGGGCTGGGACAACATCGACATCTTCGGCTGGCTCGGCTACCCGATGCAGATCAAGATCGATTTCCTGTGCCGGGACTCGATCCTCGCCGCGCCGATTGTGCTCGACCTCGCGCTCTTCCTCGACCTCGCGCAGCGCTGCGGGATGAAGGGGACGCAGGAGTGGCTCTCCTTCTACTTCAAGTCGCCGATGACCGCGCCCGGCCTCTACCCCGAGCACGACATCTTCATCCAGCTCATGAAGCTCAAGAACACGCTCCGCCACCTAAAGGGCGAAGACCTCATCACGCACCTCGGCCTGGAGTATTACGACTAGGCCGGCGGCCTCTCAGGCAACCCGAAGGGGCGCGGCGGGGTTGCCCGCCGCGCCCTTACATTTTCACCTCACGTTTTGACGCGCGCCGGCCGCTTCGGTTCCACGTTTAGGTGCGCCGCGGCGGGCGGCCAAGGGATTCAGTTTTTTGAATCGGGACGTTTATTGTCACCCCGCGGGTGACGTGAAGTGTTAGGCCGGGCCTCGGCGCGGCGCGAAAAAATATCCCTCCCTCGAATATTTTGTAGTGACAACAACCTCTTTGTCGTATATATAGTGCACTCGTCATCGGAGCGTGGCCGCCCCCCGGCCGCCCGCGCGTGAAGCAAACCACGTCTATCAACGTCTCATCAAAGAATGCGGCTTGCTCTTTGCATGGAGTAGAGACCGGAAGCGGCCCACGGGCCTGGGAGAGCCACTCGCGGCTTCCCCCGCAAGTCCGAAGGTCGCTTTGACGGCGCTCCACGCGAAGGAGGCGGGCCACATGGTTGCAGCAATGGAAAGAGAAACTACCATTCATAACACGGTTCTGCTCGACCCCGACCAGAAGAGCCCCCGCGCGCAGGAGTTCGAGGAGAAGCTCGCGGCGCGCATCGTCGGCCAGGAGCGCGCCGTCCGGCGCATGTCCGGCCTCTACCAGATCTTCCTCGCCGGGATGAACCCGCCGAACCGCCCCGTCGGCACGATGCTCTTCCTCGGCCCCACCGGCTCGGGCAAGACCCGAGTCGTCGAGGCCGCGGCGGAAGTCCTCTTCGGCGACCCCAACGCCGTCATCAAGATCGACTGCGCCGAGTTCCAGCACTCGCACGAGATCGCCAAGCTCATCGGCTCGCCCCCGGGCTACCTCGGCCACC
>Ga0213876_10000160_pt1 | contig 70306 bp, 51 predicted proteins | sample BarmaccomBMRX_R9_FD_160113 | JGI IMG/M metagenome (GOLD analysis project Ga0213876, IMG submission 160113) | Root-associated microbial communities from Barbacenia macrantha in rupestrian grasslands, the National Park of Serra do Cipo, Brazil - RX_R9 | ecosystem: Host-associated > Plants > Roots...
CTGAATGAGTCATGCTTTCAACTTCTCCTCTCGACTTCTTCCCGTCTCCCACTCCCCCACTCTCCCCGTCGGCTTTACTGCGTGACCTTGAAGCGGCCGGGGGTCGTCCGGGGCCGCACGGTGCGGCCGTCGGTGGCGACGAGGTGCACCTTGTCGGCGTCGAACTGGAGGCCGGTCTCGCCGGGCGCGAGCCCCTCGACCTCGATGACGAGCAGCAGCCCCTCGCCCGTGAGCGCCGGGGCACCGGCCGCGGGCGCGACCGAGACGACGAGCACGCCCGAAGGGTCAACCGACTGCGTCACGACGGGCGCGCCCGACTTGTCGCCGCCCAGGCCGCCCTGCGTCACCGAGCGGACGGCCAGCGCCTTCGGGTCGAACCGCAGCGTCGCCGTCGCCAGGCCGAGCGGCGCGTCCGTCTTCATGAAGACCATCAGGCGCCCGCGCTCGCCGACCTTCAACTCCTGCCTGTCGGTCATCAGCATCAGCTCGGCCGTGCTCTCGGCCGGCCCCGCGGGCGCGGCCGGGGACTCCGACGCCGGGACGACCGGGCCGGCGTTGTTCAAGACCGCGGGGACGGGCGCGGCGACCGCGGCCGGGTCGAGGCCGACGTTGACGGCCCGCACGCCCGCGTTGTTCGCCGCCGCCGTCGCGGGCGGTTCGGCCTGCGCCAGAGCCTTCGGCGCGGGCACGAAGGTCAGCGCCTCCTCGGAGGCCCCGAGGGTCGGGGTGACGGCCGTCGCGGGCGTCGGGAGCTGCGCCGTCACGTTGGTCGGCAGGCTGCGCATGCGCGCGAACTGCTCCTCGCGCTCGGCGTCGCGCAGCAGCGCTTCGAGCGAGGGCGACTGCGGCGTCTGCATCGTGCCGGTGTCCCTCGGCTCAAGGTCGGCCGGGGTGATCTCGGGCGCGCGCAGCACGCGCGGCGTCATCGTGATGACGATGTCGCTGTTCTGATTGTCCTTCGTCGGCGTGGTGAAGAGGCGGCCGAGGATGGGCACGAGCCCGACGAGCGGCAGCCCGGCGCGGCCGTTCGATTCGCGATCCTGCGCGATGGAGGCGATCATCATCGTCTTCCCGTTCGGGATGCGCGCCACGCCCTCGATCTTGCGCTGCGTGAAGACCGGGGTCAGCGGGTCGGGGCCGGCCGCCTTGTCCTTCGACTCGATGCTCATCGAGACCTGCACGTCCTGGTTCGGGTAGACCTTGGGCTTGAAGTCGAGGTTGAGGCCCACGTCCTCGTACTGGATGACGGGGTAGCCGCTGCCGCCGAAGACGTTGCCGACGCCGGCCTGGGTGCCGGTGCCGCTGCCGCTCGTCGGCGCGGTGATGCCGTTGTAGACCGAGGCGGTCTGCACGGGCACCTTCGAGCCGACGCGCGTCGAGGACTTCTCGTCGTCGAAGGCGTGCACCTGCGTCAGGAAGAGCAGCCGCGTGTTCGTCCTGCTCTGGAAGAGCGAGAGCGTCGAGGGCGGGATGAGCAGCCCCAGGCCGGAGCCGAGGCCGACCGTGGACGTGCCGAGGCTGAGCGCCGGCGTGCCGCGGTAGAGGAGCGAGCCGGCGGCGATGCCGCCGAGGTTGTTGAGCGAGGTGGAGGTGCCGACCTGGTTGCCGACCTGGAGGAGGTCGGCCCGCGAGATCTCGTAGATGGCGACCTCCATCACGACCTCGGCGCGATCCTTGTCAACGCTCTGCAAGACCTTCTCGATGATGCGCATGTTCTCGGGCGTGTCGCGGACGGTGATCGAGTTGGTCTGCTTGTTCGCGATGAACTGCGGCTGGCGGCCGGCGTTGGCCGGGAGCGCGGCCGTCAGGAGCTGGCGCGCGTCGTCCGGCGTGATGTTGTAGAGGAAGAAGGTGCGCAGCACGAGCTGCTGGTACATCGGCCGCTTCGACTGGTCGGCGACGAGGATGGTGCGGCGGTCGAGCTTCTGGAAGAAGAGGCCGTTGGCGAGGAAGACGTAGTCGAGCGCGCGCGCGGGCGTGATGTCCTTCCAGCGGATGTTGATCGTCCGCTTGACCTGCGAGAACGCCTGGTCGAAGACGACGTTGAGGTTCATCTCTTCGGCCAGCTTGCGGATGAAGCCTTCGAGGTCGCCGTTCCACTGGATGTTCTGGAGCTGCTCGGAGCGGCCCGGGGCGCCCGTGCCGTCGGCCTGCCCGTCGGGGGTGGCGGGGACGGGCACGGTGCCCGCCGGCCCGCGGTAGACGGCCGGCGCGGTGCGGTCGGGGTTGGCCGTGCCCTCCTTCTCGCGCTGGAGCCGGAGCACGCGATCCATCTCCTGCGCGGCGAGGTCGTTGACGGGGTCGAGCCCGTAGGCCTGGCGGTACGCGTTGTAGGCCCCGACGTAGTCGCCCTGGTCGGAGAGCGCGCGCCCCTTCGTCATGTAGATCTGCGAGGCGTTGAAGACGGCGCGGCGGTAGTGGAGCTGGTACTCGGTCTCGTTGGGCGCGGCGGCGACGGCGAGGGCGAACTCCTGCGCGGCCTTCTCCCACTGCTGCGCCTTCTCGTAGTCCAGGCCGCGGTTGTAGTTCTTCTCGCCCTTCTTCGCCAGCACGGAGACGGGCGCGGCCAGCAGCACGCACGCCATGAGGAGCGCCGCGAAGGGTCGCGCCAGGGGCTTAGACTTCATCTCGAACCTCACTTGCTTGATTCCTTGTTGGGTTTAAGTCGGCTTGCCGCCAGCCGCGTGACTTCCACAGGACTAATCGGGGAGTGGCCGCCCCAGAACGACTTTCAGCACGTACACGCCGGGGCGTAGATAATAGTTCCTTAAAAGCAGAGGGACAAGCGAGTAGACAGTAGAAAACCCGTTGCCGCTCGAACCCTGCGGCTGTCAACTTCAGCGTCGGCCAGCGGAGCCACTGTCTACTGTCTACTGTCTACTTCCCGTTCACCGCGACGATCTCGTCGCCGTTCATCTTCACCTCTTCGACGAAGGTGACGCGGTTGATCTCGTGGAGCGTCGAGACGCCGGCGAAGACCTTTTCGAGCGCCGACTCGCGCAGGGAGCGCAGCCCCTCGGTCTCGGCCGCGCGGCGGACTTCGGAGCCGGGGCGGCGCTCGATGATCATCTCGCGGATGTTGTCCGACATGTTCAGAAGCTCGTGGATGGCCGTCCGGCCCCGGTAGCCCGTGTGGTTGCAGGCGTCGCAGCCGACGCTCATGTAGAAGACGCGGCCGCCGTGCTCCGCGGGGTGCAGGCCCGACTCCATCAACTCCTCGTCGGAAGGGTGGTACGGGCGCTTGCAGACGCCGCAGAGCATGCGCGTCAGGCGCTGCGCCAGCACGCAGTTCAAAGACGAGACGAAGTTGTACGGCTCGACCCCCATGTTGAGGAAGCGGCCGATGACGTCGATGACGTTGTTGGCGTGCACCGTGGTGAAGACGAGGTGGCCGGTCAAGGCCGACTGGATGGCGATCTGCGCCGTCTCGTTGTCGCGGATCTCGCCGACCATGATCTTGTCGGGGTCGTGGCGCAGGATGGAGCGCAGGCCGCGCGCGAAGGTCAGACCCTTCTTCTCGTTGACGGGAATCTGCGTCACGCCGTGGAGCTGGTACTCGACGGGGTCTTCGATGGTGATGATCTTGTCTTCCTCGTTCCGAATCTCGTTCAGGCCGGCGTAGAGCGTGGTCGTCTTGCCCGAGCCGGTCGGCCCCGTCACGAGCACCATCCCGTAGGGCTCGGCGATGTAGCGGCGGAAGTCGCGCAGGTCGCGCGGGAGGAAGCCGACCACGTCGAGCGTCAGGTTGCGGAACTGCTCGTTGATCTGCTCCTTGTCGAGGATACGGATGACGGAGTCTTCGCCGTGGACGGTCGGCATGATCGAGACGCGGAAGTCCACGTTGCGCCCCTTGTAGCGGACGCGGAAGCGGCCGTCCTGCGGGATGCGGCGCTCGGCGATGTCCAGCTCCGACATGACCTTGATGCGCGAGATGAGCGTCTGGTGGTAGGAGATGTCGATGGGCTCGACCTTCTCGTAGAGCGCGCCGTCGATGCGGTACTTGACGTGGACGGCCGTGTCCCTGGTCTCGATGTGGATGTCGGAGGCGCGCGACTCCATCGCGTTGTAGATGATGGTATCGACCAGCTTGATGATGGGCGACATCTCGCTGTCGGTCGCCAGCCGGTCGAGGTCTAAGACCTCCTCGCCCTGCTCGGTCTCCTTGACGAGCGAGATGCGGAAGCCCGAGGCGGCCTCCTGCAACACGCGCTGCGTGGCGTCGCCCTTCCGCAGAACAACTTCAATCGCGCCCGCGGTCGCCACGTGCGGGACGACGCGCGAGTGGAGCGCCGAGGCGATCTCGTCCAACCTTTCGAGGTCGGTCGGGTCGGCCATCGCGATGTGGAGCCTTCGGCCCTCGCGCCTGAGCGGCACGAAGAGGTGGCGCAGCATCAGGTCAACGGGAATCTCGCCCAAAAGCGCGTAGTCAATCGGCGACTCGCCGACGGGCGGGAGCAGGTCAACGTACGGGAGCCGGTAGCGGCGGGCGAGCGAGAGCGCCGCGCGCACCTCGGGCGGGGTGTGCCCGTCGTCGTCGTTCAGGACGGCGGCGGGGGGCGCCGGGTTGACTATCGTGGGCGTGTCGGCCTGGTTCTCCGTTTGACTCATCGTTTTTCAGATGCCTCGGACTGGCGGGGGATTGCCTGTGGTTCAGCCGCGGAAACTCAAATTCGAGATGGACTGGATGATGGGCAGGTAGATGGAGAGCAGGATCGTCACGACGACCCCGCCCATCACCAGCAGGATGGCGGGCTCTAAAACGGTGGTCAACTGTTCGAGCCGGACTTCCGACTCGCGGTCGTGGAAGTCGGCGACCTCTTCGAGCATCTCGCGCAAGGAGCCCGAGCGCTCGCCCACCCCGATCATATCAAGCCCCAGGGGCGGAATCCACCCCGCCGACTCAAGGCTCTCGGTGAACGAGCGCCCCTCGCGGATCATCGGCAGCGTCGCGGAACTCCTGGCCCGCAGCTCCCTGTTCGTGATCGACTCGGCCGCGATCTCCCACGACTCGACGAGCGTGATGCCGCCCGCGAGCAGCGTCGCCAGGCTCCGCGTCATCTGCGCGACGGCCAGCTGCTTGATGAGCTGGCTGACGATGGGGAGTTTCAGGAGGAAGCGGTCGAGGTTGAGCGCGCCCGAAGGCGTCCGCGTCCAGAGGTAGAGCCCGACGCCGCCGACGAAGATGGCCGGCACCAGCCACCAGAAGTTCCCCGAAGCGAAGTGCGAAATCGCGATGACCGTCTTCGTCACGGCCGGCAGCTCGCGGTTGAAGCCCTCGAAGAGCGAGGACATCTTCGGCACGACGTAGACGGTCAAAAACATCACCATCCCCATCGACGCCGCGAGCAGGAAGAGCGGGTAGGCCAGCGCCCCGCGAATCTTCCGGCGAATCTCGACGCCGCGCCGCATGTACTGGACGTAGCGCGCCAGCACGTCGTCGAGCGCGCCCGAGCGCTCGCCCGCCAGGATCGAGGCCGTGTAGATGCGCGGGAAGATCGGCCCCTGCGCGGCGAAGGCCGAAGAGAGCGCCATCCCCGACCGAATCTTGTCCTCCACGTCGGCGAGCACCGCGCGCAGGCGCGAGGAGGAGGCGCGGCGGCGGAGCATGTTGATGGCCTGGAGGATGGGGATGCCGGCGCGGATGATGGCCGAGAGCTGCTGGTTGAAGATGAGGAAGTCGCCCGGCTTGACCCGGGGCGCGGTGCCGCCCTTGCCGCCGCGCGTGATGGCGGCCACGCCCGCGGCCCGCGGCGCGTTGACGGAGAAGACGCGGAAGCCCTCGGCCTCCAGACGCACGCGCGCCTCCTGCATGCCCACGGCCTCGACCGTGCGCGTCACGACCTCGCCCGCGGGCGTCCCCAAACGACAGATGAACTCGGCCATGTCTTTTCTTTACTTCTTCCCCGGAAGGTCGGCGCACGAGGTTCGGCGGGGGAACCGGCGCCACACTCAAGGCGGTTGATTGTAGCACGGGGGCGCGGCGCCCTCCCACCGCCCGCGTCGCTTACACGCGCGTCATTGTGCGAAGTTGCACGGAAATGGAATCGTGAGAAAGTCGAAACGAGATGTCTGTTGCGCGTGGGCGGGGCGTGTCCTACAATACCCGCGCGAAGGTAAGAGGAAGTCTCCCCGTCTTCCCAGCACGCTACCGCGTACAACCAAAGGGGCCCGCGCCGCCGTCCAAGCAGGCAAGCACGCAACCCCGAGCCTGGCCCGCGGGCGCCGAAGAAGGCCCCGGGTCGGCAGTTTTCCTTTTCCAGTTGGCGCAAGACACTTCCGCAGGAGGCTTACCATGAGGGCCCGGCGCTCCGAGAGTTTTTCCAGAGTCGCGCTCGTCTCACTCCTCTTCGCCGCCGCCTTAGCGGCCGCGCCCGAGGCCGGCGCACAACCCGCGCAGCAGCCCGATCCGAAGCCGGCCGCGCAGAAGACCGCGCCGCCCGCCCCCGCCCCGGCCGGCGCCGCCAACACGCAGGCGGGCGACAAGCCGGCCGCCGCCGCGGCGACGCCCGAGCAGCCGGCGACGCCGAAGCCGCCGGTGCCGGCCGCCAACGGCCGCGCCAGCAGCGCCTCGCAGTCGCCGACCGCCATCCTCGACGGCCCCATCGTCCAGCCGTTCGTGGACGACGACAAGCCGCAGATCATCCACTCCGACCTCATCACGCTCACCGTCACCGTCACCGACACCTACGGCCGCTTCGTGACGGGGCTCAACAAGAACGCCTTCAGCATCTACGACGACAAGACCGAGCAGGAGATCAGCTTCTTCTCGGACGAGGACGCGCCGGTCAGCCTCGGCATCGTCTTCGACGTGTCGGGCTCGATGGGCGGCGACAAGATCATGCGCGCGCGCGAGGCGCTCTCGAAGTTCATCGACACGAGCCACGCGCGCGACGAGTACTTCCTCATCGGCTTCAATAGCCGCGCGCAGCTCCTCCTCAACCACACGCGCGACAGCGACGCGCTGATGCAGAAGCTGACCTTCGTCCAGACGCGGGGCCAGACGGCGCTCTACGACGCGACCTACCTCGGGGTCGAGCGCGTGACGCGCGGCGTGCACCCGAAGCGCGCCATCCTCCTCATCTCCGACGGGCAGGACAACAGCTCGCGCTACACCTTCAACGAGCTGAAGCGGATGCTCAAGGAATCGGACGTCATCATCTACGCCATCGGCATCGTGAGCCCGAACGACGAGTCCTCGCTCGGCTACGGCGGGCGCGCCATCCTCGAAGAGCTGGCGGGCGTCTCGGGCGGCAAGGCGTTCTTCCCCTCCACGGGCGCCGAGATGAACGACACCTTCGAGCGCATCGCGCTCGAACTGCGCACGCAGTACTCAATCGGCTACCGCCCGACGGCCTTCGCCAACGACGGCCGCTGGCACAAGCTCAAGATCAGGGTGCAGCCGCCGCGCGGCTTCCCGCGCCTCTTCGTCCGCGGCCGCGAGGGCTACTTCGCCACCGCCACGCCGAAGTAAGCGCGACGGGGAGAAGGGGAGACTGGGCGACGTGGCGACGTTTGATGAGGCATTTTCTTTCACCCCGTCTCGCCGTCGCCCAGTCTCCCCCTCCTCATTTCCGGCAACCGTCGCCCCGGCCGGGGCATCTCTAAAGTCGTCGCGCGTGGCCGGAGCGCGACTTGCGCCGACCCAAGCAATTCTGCTCTTTGCCCCGGCCACGCGGAGCCTGAGCAACAGGCCCGGAAGGTTGGAAGCCCCGCGCCCCGCCTCACAAGGGCGGGACTCGCGGGGCTGATTTTTGAGGGAAGAAGATGAGACGAAGTAAGTCCTCCAACTCATCGCGCGGGACTGCCGCGCTGCTCGTCCTGCTGGCGCTGGCCGGCTCGCCGCTCCCGGCCGCGCAGGCGCGGCAGGGCGTGGGGCGGCCGCGCCGCGTCGGCACGCAGACGCGCAACGCCGTCGCGCCCGCGCAGCAGTCCGCGCCGCGCCAGACGCCCACGCCGACCCCGACCCCCAGGCCCGCGGCGCCCGTGGGGCCGTCGGTCGTCACGCAGGACACGCCGCCCCCGCCGCCCGCCCCGCCGAAGCTCCGCACGCAGCCCACGGCCGAGCCCGACGCCCCGCAGCAGGACGCGTCGGGGCAGGAGGTCAACCCCGACGAGGTCGTCACCATCGACACGAGCCTCGTCAACCTCCACGTCCGCGTCATCGACCGCAACAACAAGCCCATCAACGACGTGTCCAACACGGACTTCCGCGTCACGGAGAACGGCGTCCCGCAGCAGATTCAGTTCGTCACGCGCGAGGAGGTGCCCATCACCTACGGGCTGGTCGTGGACAACTCCGGCTCCCTGCGCAGCCAGATCGCGCAGGTCGTCGAGGCCGCCAAGACCATCGTCGAGAGCAACAAGCCCGGCGACGAGACCTTCGTCGTCCGCTTCATCTCCTCCGACGAGATCAAGATCATGCAGGACTTCACCGCCGACAAGCAGGCGCTCGGCGACGCCCTCGACGACATGTTCATCGAGGGCGGGCAGACGGCCGTCATCGACGCCGTCTACCTCTCGGCCGAGCACGCCTCCGAGCGGCGCGGGAAGTCGGGCGACCCGGCCGAGGAGAAGCGCCGCCGCGCCCTCATCCTCGTCACCGACGGCGAAGACCGCAACAGCTTCTACAAGACCGAGCAGCTCTTCGAATCGCTCAAGGAAGAGGACGTGCAAATCTACGTCATCGGCTTCGTCAACGAGCTGGAGAAGGAGCGCGGCTTCATCTCGAAGTCGAAGCGCGACAAGGCCGTCTCCCTGCTCGACCGCATGGCGAAGGAGACGGGCGGGCGCACCTTCTACCCGACCTCGCTCTCGGAGCTGCCCGGCATCGCCGAGGAGATTACGAAAGACCTGCGCACGCAGTACGTCGTCAGCTACCGGCCGGTGACGCAGGGGCGCCCCGGCGAGTTCCGCCCCGTCCGCGTCTCGGTCGCCGACGGCCGCGGCGGCGAGAAGCGCATCGCCGTGACGCGCTCCGGCTACACGTCCAAGTCCGGCCAGGCCGCGCCGCCGACGCCCGCGCCCGCGACGCCGAACAAGTCCGTCAGCACGACGCCCGCCAACAGGAGACCCTGAATGAGTGTTGACCCCGCCGCGCTCGACGGCATCGAGTTCTTCGAGCTGATGGGCGGCGAAGACCGCCTGGCGCTGGCCGAGGTCGTAGACCTCGTGAGGTTGGGTGGAGGCGAGACTCTCTTCCGGGCCGGAGACCCGGGGGAGAGTCTTTACCTTGTGCGCGCGGGCGAGGTCGAGCTCTCCATCCAGGACAACGTCGGGCAGAAGATCACGCTCGACACGGCGACCCGCGGCGACTTCTTCGGCGAGATCGCGCTCCTCGACGAGCAGTCGCGCACGGCGACGGCCGTCGCGCTCACCGAGACGGAATTGATCGAGCTCGACCGCGGCGACCTGCTCCTGCTCTTCGGCAAGAAGCCCGACGCAGCGCTGCACATGCTGGCGGCGATGGGGCGCATGACGCGCAAGGCCGACGCGCTGCTGCGCCAGCGCGTCTCGCGCAACGTCAACGAGGAGGTCGAGGATCGGACGACCGTCGTCCAGCGCGTCGCCGACTGGCTCGCCTGGTTCTCGGGGAGCATGCTCTTCCTCTTCATCCACGCCGTCTGGTTCGGCGCGTGGATCGCGCTCAACGTCGGGCTCGTCCACGTCCCCGGCCTCTCCGGCTTCGACCCCTTCCCCTTCGGCCTGCTGACGATGATCGTCAGCCTGGAGGCCATCTTCCTCTCGACCTTCGTCCTCATCAGCCAGAACCGGCAGGTCGAGAAGGACAAGGTGCGCGCCGACATCGAGTACGAGGTCAACATCAAGGCCGAGATGGAGATCGCGCACCTCCACGAGAAGACCGACCACATCCACGAGGAGATGCTCCGCCGCTTCGAACGCCTCGAGAAGGCGCTCGCCCGCCCGCGCGAGGAGGAGAGGGTCTAGCGCGTCGCCGTTGTAAAATGCACGCATGCTGACAGCCCTGTACCTTCTGACCGTGCTCCTGCTGGTCTGCGCCAACGGCTTCTTCGTCGCGGCCGAGTTCGCTCTGGTCGGCGTCCGCCGCTCGCGCGTCGAGACGCTGGCCGAGGGCGGCGACGGACGCGCCGCGCGCCTGCTCGGGCTGCTCGACAACCTCAACGCCTACATCTCGGCCACGCAGCTCGGCATCACGATGGCCTCGCTCGCGCTGGGCTGGGTCGGCGAGCCGGTCTTCGCGCATTTGCTCGAAGGGCCGCTCGCGGGGCGCGTCTCGGAGGCGGCGCTGCACACCATCTCGTTCGCGGTCGCCTTCACGATCATCACCTTCCTCCACATCGTCCTCGGCGAGCTGGCCCCGAAGACGCTCGCGCTGGAGCTGACGGAGAGGGTCGCGCTCGCCGTCTCCTGGCCTCTGCTCGTCTTCTACAAGCTCTTCAGTTGGCCCATCCGCCTGCTCGACTGGGCGGGCACGCGCACCGTGCGCCTCTTCGGCCTCCGCCCTTCGGGCGAGCACGCGTCCGCCTACACGGAGGAGGAGCTGCGCCGGCTGGTGGACATCTCGCGCAAGAGCGGCCACCTCGAAGAGGCCGAGCAGCAGCTCATCCACGGCGTCTTCGAGTTCGCCGAGGCGCAGGTGCAGGAGGCGATGGTGCCGCGCACCGGCGTGACGGCGCTGCCCGCCTCGGCCACGCTCGCGGAGGCGCGCGCCGTCTTCCGCGAGCACGGCTACTCGCGCCTGCCCGTCTACCGCGGCAGCCTGGACGACGTGGTCGGCGTCCTCTTCCGGCGCGACCTCGAAGAGTTCCTCGACGGCACGCGCCCCGCCGAGGAGTTCGACGCCGCGCGGCTCGCGCACCCGACGCTCTTCCTGTTCGCGACGACGAGGCTCGGCGCGGCGCTCAGGCAGATGCGCGACGCCCGGACGCACCTCGCCTGCGTCGTGGACGAGTACGGCGGGCTCGAAGGCATCGTGACGCTGGAGGACTTGCTCGAAGAGATCGTCGGCGAGATTAACGACGAGTACGACGAGGAGGTGCGCGAGCAGATCGTCGCCGAGGCCGACGGCACCTTCCTGCTCGACGGGATGCTGGCCGTGCGCGACGCCAACCGCCGCTTCCGGCTCGGCCTGCCCGAGGACGGGCACTACACGACGGTCGCGGGCTTCCTGCTGGCGCGCGCGGGCCGGCTGCTCAAGCCCGGCGAGACGGTCGAGCACGAGGGCGCCACCTTTCGCGTCGAGCGCGTCGAGCGCCGCCGCCTGCGCACGGTGCGACTCACCCCCGCCCCGCCCGAGACCGTCCACGGCAAAGCACAGGCCGCCCTCGAAGCGCTCCTGCCACTCATCAGCACGGTCGCCCTCACGGGCGCCGGGCTCGGCGTGTTTTGAACGAGTAGACGGGAGCCAGTAGCCAGTAGAAAAGCAGACGCGGCGCGCTTCGGCTTTCAACCAGAGCGCGCCGCTTTGTCTTCCTACTGACTACTGTCTACTCCATCTTCACGGGCATCAGCGTGATCTGCCAGGCGACGAAGGCGATGAAGGCGAGCATGACGACGAAGATGAAGAGGACGACGGGCTCCAGCCTGAAGATCGAGGCGCCCTCGCGCTCGTCGTCGTCGAAGAGTTTCTCGGGCATGGGCACGCTCTTGCTGTCCACGCGGATGGTGTCGTCGGCGGCGTCGGGGCGCGCGTCGCTCTGCGGCGAGTCCTTGAACCCGTCGGTCTCTTCGAGCGGCGTGAGGCGCGCCGCCTCCTCGCCCTTCTGCGAGTCGCGGCCGTGCCGGTGGCCGCTGCCGGGCCAGTGGAGCCGCCCCGTCTTCCAGCCCTTCCGCTTCCCTTTGCTCACAGCCACTTCACCTTACGCAGATAGAAGTAGAGCACGAGCCCGATGACGAGCATCGCCCCCAGCGCGAAGACGTAGCCGAAGCGCCAGTGCAGCTCCGGCATGTACTCGAAGTTCATCCCGTAGATGCCCGCGACGAGCGTCACCGACATGAGCACCGTGGCGACCGACGTGAGCCGCTTCATGATCATGTTCATGCGGTTGCCCTGGATCGAGAGGTACGCGTCCATCGTCGAGCCGAGCATGTCGCGCAGGGTGTCGATGGTGTCGGCGACGCGGATGATGTGGTCGAACACGTCCTGGAAGTAGACGTGCGTCTCGCGCGGGAAGATGGGCTGCTCGCGCCGGAGCATCGTGTTGAAAACGTCGCGCAGGGGGGCGACGGTGCGGCGCAGGAAGAGGAGCTGCTTCTTGATGCGGAAGATTTCCTGAATCGCCTCGGGCTGGAAGTCGCCGAAGATTTTGTCTTCGAGGTCGTCCATGCGGTCGGAGAGCACGTCGAGGAGCGGCATGTAGTCGTCCACGATGGCGTCGGTCAAAAGGTAGGCGAGGAGCCCCGCGCCCTGCTCCGACCTGTCCGTCCACTCGCCCCAGAGGCGGCGCGCCGTCTCGATGGCGCGGATGGGGCGGCTGTGGACGGTGACGAGGAAGTTCTTGCCGAGGAAGATGTTCAGCTCGCGCAGCTCCAGGTCGTCGTCGGGGCCGACCAGCTCGGCCTCGTAGAGCACCATGAAGTAGTAGCCCGGGTACTCCTCGACTTTGGGGCGCTGGTGCGCGTTGCGGCAGTCCTCGATGGAGAGCGGGTGGAAGTTGAACTCCGCGGCCAGCTCGTCGAAGTCCTTGCTCGTCGGGTCGGACACGTCGGCCCACACGACGTTGCGCTCGACCTCGCAGTAGTCGCTCAACTCCTCGGCCGGAAAGTCCTGCGTGAACTCCTTCGACTTGCTGTCGAGGCACGTCGTCGTAATCACCCTGCTTCAGTTCCCTCCCCCAACGCGTTACTTCTTCGAGTATACTCGGCCGCAGCTTTTCATGTCAGGGGAAATTCGCGACCGACGCCCGCGGCCGCGAAGACCCTTAGCTTTCCAACCGCTTCGGAGGCAAACTCGTGAGACCGACTAAATCGACATCCCTCTTCACTCGCTTCGCCAAGTGGACGGCGCGGGCCACGGGCCGGCCCACGGCCTTCGTGGCGGCGGCCGCCATCGTCATCGTCTGGGCCGTCACCGGCCCCTTCTTCCACTACTCGGACACGTGGCAGCTCGTCATCAACACGGGCACCACCATTGTCACCTTCCTGATGGTCTTCCTCATCCAGAACACGCAGAACCGCGACACGGAGGCTGTGCAGGTCAAACTCGACGAGCTGATCCGCGTGACCGAGGGCGCGCACCTCGTCCTGCTCGACCTCGAAGAGCTGGACAATGATCAGCTCGATAAGATTTATGAGGTCTACGAGAAGCTAGCCAGTGACGCGCGTGAGAAGGCCAGGCGCGGCGAGGACGACACAGGCACGCCCGAACTCGCCGACGAGGCGATGAACGAGGCGATAGGCCAGGGGGAGGACGAGGAGGACGAGGAGGACGAAGGCAAGGAGGGGAAAGGGGAAAACAGTGCCGTGTGACATGTGCCGAGTCAGAAGCCGTCTTTAATCGTCACTTGTCACACGGCACTCGTCACTTCCTCTTGCCGTCTTCCAGGTACGTCTTGGCGGCGAGCTTGGCGAGCTTCCACATCTTCGACCAGTTGATGCGCCCCTCGTCGCGCCCCGTGATCTTGTCGAGGAGGAGGCGGCGGAACTGCCTGCCCTCGCGCTTGAGCATGAACTCCTTGGCGTAGGGGCGGGCCGTCTCGAAGAAGCTGAAGCCGGGGTCGGTGACGAGCCCGATACCTTCGAGCGTCATCAGCGCGCGGATGATGTAGGTGAAGTTCGACGGCAGGCGGAACGGGTACTCGTACATCACCTCCGCCAAATCATACGTCAGTTCCTTGAAGTTCACGTCGCCGAGCTTCAGGTTCAGATAGTGTTTGAAGAGACCTTCGACTACGGGTCGGATGCGCTCGGGGTCTACGCCGGGCTTGAGGAAGTCGAGGTTGATCAAGTCCTGCGCGAGCCCTTCGGTGTCGCGGCCGACGACGTGGAAGAAGGAGTCGATCATCTTCGACTGCAAGCCGGGCGTGATGCGGCCGACCATCCCGAAGTCGAAGAAGGCGAGGTGGCCGGTGTCCATCACGAGCAGATTGCCCGGGTGCGGGTCGGCGTGGAAGAAGCCGTCTTCCAAAAGCTGTTTGAGGTAAGCGCGCACCAGCAGGCGGTTGACCTTGACGGGCGAGATGCGGCGCGCGCGCAGGCCGTCGAGGTCTGTGACTTTCGTGCCGCGGATGAACTCCATCGTGATGACGCGCGCCGTGGTGTGCGTCCAGTGGATGCGCGGCACGCGGACGGGGCGCCACTCGCGGAAGTTCTGGCGGAAGCGCTCGGCGTTGCGCCCCTCGCGCGCGTAGTCCATCTCCTCGCCGATGGTCTCGCGGAACTCGCGCAGCATCCCCTCCCAGTCGGCGTTCTCGGTGAACGAAGGGTAGCGCGACAGTCGGCGCACGATGCGCGCGAGCACGGCGATGTCGAAGCCGACCGTCTCGCGCAGATTTGGGCGCTGGACTTTGACCGCGACCTCCTCGCCCGTGTGCAAGAGCGCGCGGTAGACCTGGCCCAGCGAGGCCGAGGCGATGGGCTCCGAGTCGAACTCGGCGTAGGCTTCCGGGATCGTGCGGCCCAGTTCAGACTCGACGCGCGCGAAGGCTTCCGCGTTCGGGAAGGGCGGCACCTGGTCTTGCAGCAGCGCCAACTCCTTGATGTAGGCGAGCGGGAGGAGGTCTGCGCGCGTGCCGAGCGCCTGGCCGATCTTGATGAAGGTCGGGCCGAGGCCGATGAGGTTCTCCTTCAGCCACACGCCCTGCCGTTCGAGCTGCCGCTCCTTCGACTCGCTCCCCTCCGCGCCGCGGTAGACGAAGTGCCTGACGAGGCGGACGAGCTTGTCGAGCCCCCGGTGCAGAAAGAGGTCGCGCGCACGCGCCTTGAAGTATTCGGAACGGCCGCGCCCCTTCGCCTCTTCCAATCTCCTGGAGGCGACGCGCGCGTTGAAGGCCGCGCGGATGTCGTAGTCGTTCAGGAAGAGGTAGAGCGACATCGTGCCGAGCACGCGCGCGACCTGAAACGTCCGCCACAGGCCGCGCCAGCTCCGCGCACGCGTCTCAAACTCGTCAACCTTCTCAACTTGCTCGACGGACGAAGGCGGCAGGGCGCGCACGTCTGCGTTAACGGCCGCCGCGCCGGGCTTCACCAGCGCTAAGCGCGAGCCGTTCTGCCGCTCTTCCCTCCGCTCAATCTCTTCGCGTTCGATTGCTGCCATTCCGATGAAACCGTAGGAAAAACTTGTGTCGAACATGGGACTTACCGTTCAAATTTAGATGACCGAGAGCGAGCGCCGTACGCCCGCCTTCTCGAAATATTTTCGCGCCCGCGCGGCGTCGCGGTTGATCTGCTCCTTCAACTCCTCGACGCCGGCGAACCGCCGCTCGTCGCGCAGGCGGTGCAGGAAGCGCACCCGCACCACGTCGCCGTATAAATCGCCGCCCCAGTCCATTACGAACGTCTCGACGGAAGGTTCGGCCGTATCCTCGAAGGTGGGCCGGACGCCGACGTTCGTCACGCTGCGCCGCCAAGTGCCGTCGATGAGGGTGGCCGTGACGTAGACGCCGCCGCGCGGGATGACGCGGTTGGCGGGGCGCAGGTTCGCCGTCGGGAAGCCTATCGTCCGGCCGCGCTCGTGGCCGCGCACGACGCGCCCCTCGACGCCGTACGGGCGGCCGAGCATCCGCCGCGCGAGGTTGACGCGGCCGGCGGCCAGCAGCTCGCGGATGCGGCTTGAGCTGATGCGCTGCCCGCGCAGGCGCACCTCCGGCACCTCGAAGGCGGCGAAGCCCAGCTCGCCGCTCACCCTCCGCAGCAGGTTGATGTCGCCCTCGCGGCCGCGGCCGAACGCGAAGCCGCGGCCGAGGTAGACCTCGCGCGCCTGAAGGCGTTCGTGCACCACGTCCCGCAGGAAATCTTCGGCCCGCACCCTGGCGAACTCGGGCGTGAAGTTGACGACGATGGTCTGCTCGACGCCGAGCACGCCGAACGCCTCGACCTTCTGGTCGAAGGTCTGAAGCAGCGGGGGCGCGGACTGCGGGTGCAGCACGGCGCGCGGGTGCGGGTCGAAGGTGAGCACGGTCGGGACGGCGCCCAACACCCGCGCCCGCTCGACCACGCGGCTGATGATGAGCTGATGCCCCAGGTGCAGCCCGTCGAACACGCCCAGCGTCAGCACCGCCGGCCGCCCGATCTCCGCGTTCTCGTATCCGTGGAACAGTCGCATATGTGAAGTATGAACGATGAATGATGAGTGATGAATGATGAATATGATGACGAAGACATATTCACCATTCATCACTCATCATTCATCACTTATTTCGAGTCCGTCGTACGCCCACTCGACGCCCGCGGGTAGGAGTTTGGAGTCGCGCGCGTGCTTGACGTCGTGGGCGATGTGGGTGAGGTAGGCGCGGCGCGGGCGCAGCTCTTCGATGTAGGCGAGCGCGGGCTCGAGCCAGAGGTGCGTCGGGTGCGGCGGCGTGACCCGCAGGCAGTCGAGCACGAGCACGTCGAGGCCGCGCAGCAGTTCGAGCGAGCGGGGCGGAATCTCGCTCAGGTCGGTCGCGTAGGCGAAGTCGTTGAAGCGGTAGGCCGTGACGGGCAGGCGGCCGTGGACGACTTCGACCGGCGTGACTTCGAAGTCCGGGCCGAGGCAGAAGGGCGCGCCGTGCTCGACCGTGTGCGCGACGACCTGCGGGAGGCCGCCGCCGAAGTACGACTGCTCGAAGATGTATTTGAAGATGCGGCGGATGTCCACCCACGCGCGCTCGTTGGCGTAGACGCCCAGCGCGCCGTGGCGGAAGTTGAGGGGGCGGATGTCGTCGAGCCCGAAGATGTGGTCGGCGTGGCAGTGCGTGACGAGCACGGCGTCGAGGCGCTTGAGTCGCGCCCGCAGCGCCTGCTGCCGGAAGTCGGACGACGTGTCGATCAAGACCGACCGGCCGCCGTGCTCGACCAGCACCGAGACGCGCAGGCGCTTGTCGCGCGGGTCGTCCGACGTGCACGTCTCGCACTCGCAGCCGATGGAAGGCACGCCCGTCGAGGTGCCGGTGCCGAGGAGGGTGAACTTCATAAGGCCGTGAACCGTGAACCGTAAACCGTAAACCGTGACAAGAAAGAACACGCTCCTTCTTGTCACGGTTTACGGTTCACGGTTCGCGCCGCTTTATCTCCCCCCCGTGATGTCGCCGCCGGAGAAGCCGCGGGGGCCGCCGCCTTGGGGCGGGCGCGGCGCGTTGGTCAGGGAGACGTACTGCATGCGGAGCTGCGAGAGGATCATGTCGAGGAACTGCTGCTCCTCGCCGACGAGGTTGCCGCGCGTCTTGTGGTGGAGCGTGCCGAGCATGTCGATGCACTGCTTGGCGAGCTGGAGGTTGACGCCGCCGCCGCCCGGGTGGTTGACCATGCCGAGCGCGTCGGCCGCGAACGAGGCCAGGAACTCGACGAGCATCAGGAAGCCCTCGTCGCCCGGGGCCTCTCCCTCCGCCTCGGGCGCGGCTTCACGCTCCGGGGGGCGCGGGGTCGCCGCCTCGGCGGGCGTGGCCGTGCGCGGGGCTTCGGCGGCGGCCGGCTCGGTCGCGCGGGGGGCGGCCGGCTCCGGCTCGGGTTCGGTGGTCGCGGACGGCGCCGGCTCCTCCTCGTGCGGGAGGTCGCGGGGCGTGCCGTCGGGGTTGAAAAGTCTGCGGTCTGTGACTTTGAAAGTAGGCTTCTCTTCGCTCATCTCTCTCTCGCTTGCGCGCGCGACGCTGTCGCGAAGCGTGCGCGTAAGGTTTGAAGTTGTGCGTTTTGCTGAAAGCCGGATGGTAGCACCTGCGCCCGCGCCGTCGCAAGAAAGGCTTCAGAAGCGGGCGCGCACCTCTTCGGGCGTGACGCCCGCGGCGCGCAGGGCGCGGAGCGAGAGCGACTCGTGGCGCTTGGCGAGGCGCTCGCCGCGCTCGTCCGTGACGAGGTCGCAGTGGAAGTAGGCGGGCGTCGGGTAGCCGAGCGCGCGCTGGAGGAGCATCTGCCGCGCGGTTGACTTGAGCAGGTCGGCGCCGCGCACAACCTCCGTGATGCGCATCAGCGCGTCGTCCACGACGACGGCCAACTGGTACGCGGGCACGTCGTCACGGCGCCAGACGACGAAGTCGCCGAAGTCGCGCCCGGCGACGAAGCCCTGCCGCCCCTGCTTCAAATCCTCGAAGACAATCTCCCCACCGTCGGGCACGCGGAAGCGCCAGTTGAGGCCGGCGGGCGCGGCGGGCGCTCGGGGCTCGGCCCCGGCGACGGGGCGACACGTGCCCGTGTAGTGCGGCTCGTCGTCCTGTAATTGCCGCGCGCCGGCCTGCCCCTCGTGCGGCGCCGAGGCCGCGCGCGCGATGTCCCTGCGCGAGCAGACGCAGGGATAGACGTGCCCGCTCCTGACGAGCCGCGCCCACGCTTCGAGGTAGAGCCCGCGCCGCTCGCTCTGCCGGTAAGGGCCGAACGCGCCGCCCACGTCCGGCCCCTCCTGCCACCCCACCCCGAGCCAGCGCAAGTCCTCCAACATCGCGGCGGCGAACTCGTCGCGCGAGCGCGCGGGGTCTAAATCCTCGTCGCGCAGCACGAGCACGCCGCCCGCCGCGCTCGCGCGCTCGTACGCCGCCCAGAACGTGCGCGCGTGCCCGAGGTGCAGGTGGCCCGTCGGCGAAGGCGCGAGCCGACCGCGGTAGGGGGGATTGAGGGATTGATTCATTGCCTCATCGGGTCACTGACTCAAAAGTTGAAATGGAAAAATCAATCGACGAATCAATGAACAAATCACCTGACCTCTGCCATAATCCTTTCTCAACTTTCAAACTTCAAGGGACGACCTATGCCTGCAAACTTCCAAGACCTCGTCGCGCTGATGGCGCGCCTGCGCTCGCCCGAGGGCTGCCCCTGGGATCGCGAGCAGACCTACGCCACGCTCGCGCCGATGCTGCTCGAAGAGGCTTACGAGGCGTTCGAGGCCGTCGAGGAGGCGCGCGCGGGAAGGCCCGCGAACCTCTGCGAGGAGCTGGGCGACCTGCTCTTCCAGATCGTCTTCTACGCGCAGGTCGCCGCGGAGCGCGGCGAGTTCACGATGGACGACGTGACCGGCCAGATTCACGCCAAGATGGTGCGCCGCCATCCGCACGTCTTCGGCGATGTCGTGGTGCGCGACAACGAGGAGCTGCTGCGGAACTGGGAGGTATTGAAGGCCGAGGAGAAGCGCGCCGCGGGCAAAGTCAGTGAAGAGGTTGACGCGTCGCTCCTCGACGGCGTCTCGTCGAAGGCGCCGGCGCTGATGGAGGCGCACCAACTGACGACGAAGGCCGCGCGCGTCGGCTTCGACTGGCGCGACGTGGACGAAATCTTCGACAAGCTTCAAGAGGAGGTTGAGGAGCTGCGTGAAGCCATCGGCGCCGCGCGCGCGGCGGGCCAAGAATCTGAATCGGCATCGGAGTCCGCCCACCGGCGCGTCCGCGAGGAGGTCGGCGACCTCCTCTTCGCCGTCACCAACATCGCCCGCCACCTCGACGCGGAGCCCGAGGCCGCCCTCAAACTGACCAACCGCAAATTCCGCCGCCGCTTCCGCCACATCGAACGCGGCCTCAAAGAAAGAGGCCGCGAACTCGGCCGGGCCACGATTAACGAGATGGAAGAACTCTGGCAGGAGGCGAAAAGCGGCGGCGATTAGACGGCGAGGGCGACGCGGAGGCGGGCCTGAACTTCATGCCAATCGCGGCCGGATAACTGGCCGATGACTGAACCGACGGCCGCGGCCGGCAGCGTGACGAGGAAAGCCCGGAAGGCGGAAGGCTTGTGCAATCCGGCCGCTTGCCAGTCCTGGAGGACGTAATCTGAAGGGGCCGTGGCAGACACCGTCTGACTCGTGACGACGGCGAGCACCACGTCGGGTCGCGTGGCATGGTATGTCGGCGTTGAGACGACGAGAGCCGGGCGCCGCTTCACGCCCGTCGCACCGGGGAAGTCTACGGTCACCACCGCGCCGGGTTGAATCATGAGGGTGCCTACTCGGAGAGAGACTGCTCCGCGTATGCCGCAGCGGCCGCCGTTACGTCGCGCATGTCCTCCTCCGACCAGGCGTCGCTTTCGTCAACCGGCGATTGCTGTCCGTACCGCGCGCGAAGAAAGAGGATGAAGTCCTGTGCCTCGGAAACCTTGTCCGCGGGTAGCGCGCTGAGCGCGCGCAAAATCTCTTCGGCCTGTTTCTTGTCCAGCATCTCCGACCCTCTCCAACAGCATCCGACGGTAAATCCGCGGCTCCGGTAAAGTCAATAGCAAGGGCGGTGACAGGTGACAAGAGAATTACCAACTGCTATCTTTTCCTGCGCGTCCCGCCGGGGCGCCGCCCGCCCGGTTCTTTAACTCTCCACTTTTCATTCGTCAGCGCTTTCGGAGGTTTCGCACGATGGGGATGATTCAGTTCGTCAATAACTACGACGACCTTTCGACGGACAAGGGTTACCAGTTCAAGTTCTACTGCGACAAGTGCGGGAACGGTTACATGTCGCGGTACCAGGCGTCCCTGACGGGGACGGGCGGGTCGCTGCTGCGCGCGGCGGGCGACCTCTTCGGCGGGTGGCTGAGTTCGGCCGGCGACTCGGCCTACGAGATTCAGCGCGCCGTCGGCGGGAAGGCGCACGACGAGGCTTTGCAGAAGGCGGTCGAGGAGGGCAAGACCCACTTCCACCAGTGCTCGCGGTGCGGCCGCTGGGTCTGCCCCGAGGTCTGCTGGAACGCCTCGGCCGGGCAGTGCGAGGAGTGCGCGCCCGACTACCAGGAGGAGCTGGCCTCGGCCCACGCGCACGCCAAGGCGGAGGCCACGCGCACACAGCTCTACGAGAAGGCGCAGCAGACCGACTACGTCTCGGGCATCGACATGAGCGCGGGCTCGACCGTGAAGGCGCCGGCGCCGGCGCAGCAGCAGAAGGCCGCGGAGGCGGCGAGCGCGGCGGCGAACTGTTCGGCCTGCGGCGTCGAGGTCGGCAAGGCCAAGTTCTGCCCCGAGTGCGGCACGCCGACCGCGCCGCCGAAACTGACCTGCACCGGCTGCGGCCACCAGCCCGAAGGCAGCCCGAAGTTCTGCCCCGAGTGCGGCGCGAAGATGTCGGTCACGAGTTAAGTCAAGCTCACCGAATTTAACCACAGAGGCACGGCTTGAAGTCATTAAGACTTCAAGCCGTGCCTCTGTGTCTCTGTGGTTAATTCTTAGCCCAGTTCCGCGATGTCGCGCTCTAAGGCGAGGAGGGTGCGTTTGAGCATGGCGCGGTGGGCGGCGCCGGTGGCGTGCTCCAGTTGGTCGAGCGTGCGCGCGCGGGAGAGTTCGAGCGAGGCGCGGCGCACGCGGCGCTCGCGCTCCTCGGGCGAGAGTTGTTGAAAGTCGCGCTGCTCGGACTCCCTGAAACTCTCCTCCTGCTGCGACTCGACCGACTTGCTCTCCCAACCGCGCGCCAACTTCGTCACCTCTCTTCAAGGTCAAAGGGCGGCCCTGCCTCTTTCGAGTAAAGGCCGCCCGCCGTGTCTGAAGCCGTCTAAGAGCCGGGCGCCCTCAGTACCGGCTGTTGAGTTGCAGCGAGCGCAGGATGTCGTTGAACGCGCGCTGGTAGGTCGTGTACTCGGTCTGCGGCGAGACGGCGGCCATGTAGAAGACCTGGCCGTTGCCGAGCGTCGTCGTGACGACGGTCACGCGCTCGCTCTGCCCCGTGATGGGCGAGCGGCCCGTGAGCGTCGTGGCGAGCGCAGCGCGGCCGTCCACGGTCGTCCGCTGGAAGCCGCCCGTCTGGCGCAGGTAGTTGTTCGACTGCGTCAGCCCCTGCACCACCTCCTGCGACGCGCGCTGGAGGTCTGAGTAGTTCGACTGCGCCACGCTGAACATCACGCCGTGCGTGATGCCCTGTGCGCCGTAGGCGCCCTCGGGCGCGTAGGAGACCGAAGCCTGGTCGCCGCCGAGGCTGCGCCAGTTCGAGGGCACGGCCACGCTGAAGAGGCTCGTGCGCTGCGTCTGGTAGCGCGTCGAGGGGTAGGCCACGCGCTCGCCGCGCGCGTAGACGCCGCCCTGGTCGTTCGGGTAGTTACCGTCGTTCGGGTACTGCTGCCCGCCGCCCTGGTTCGGGTAGCGCTGGCCGGAGCGCGCGATCTCCTCCATCGAGCGCGCGCGCGGGTAGCCGCGCAGGCGCGACTGTATCTGCCGGAACTGCGCCGAGTCGTTGCCCGAGCCCGGCTCGACGCGCAGCATCGCGGCCTCCTGCATGATGTACTGGTAGCGGTTGCCGGGGTTCGGGTGGCTGGAGAGCCACTCGGGGCCGCCGGAGCCGCCCTGCGCCTCGATCTTCTGGAACATGCGCGCGAGGTCGCGCGGGTCGTAGCCGGCGCGCGCCATAATCTGCGCGCCGAGGATATCGGCCTGCTTCTCGTACTCGCGGCTGTAGCGCAGGAAGTAGCCCTGCGCGACGACCTGCCCCGCCTGCGCGCCGGCCTGCCCGCCGAGGATGGCGCCGCCGAGGATGGCGCCGAGCCCGACGATGGTGCTCTTCGCGCTCGTGGCCTTCGTCTGCTGAGCGGTGGCGTGGCGTAGCGCGACGTGGCTCATCTCGTGCGCCATCACGCCGGCCATCTCGCCCTCGGTGTCGGCCGCCTCGATCATGCCGCGGTTGACGAACATCGGCCCGCCGGGGAGCGCGAAGGCGTTGATGTCGCGCGCGTCAACCACGTCGAACGAGAAGCGGAACTCCGGGTGCTGGAACTCTTCGGGGATGGCCGCGGCCAGTCTCTGCCCGACCCCGTTCACGTAGTCCTTGGCCGCGCTGTCGCGCAGGATGGGCATCTGCTGGTAGACCTGCTGCGCGGCCTGCTGCCCGAGCTTCACGTCGTCGCTGACGCTGTACTTGTTGTTCGGCATCGTGATGCGCGTCTGGCCGAGCGCGGCCAGAGGCATCAGGAACATGGCGCAGGCCAGCAGCAGCGCCGACAGGCCCTTCGAACTGTTTCTCCCGATAGTCTTCATCTTAATCTCCCCCGCGGCCATCGCTCCGTTTATGAAGTCGCGGCCGAAAGTCATGACGCAAAAGCGACGAGCGGCACGTCCCCTATTTTACTTCAGGGGGCGTGCCGCTCGTACGGTGTTTTTCCGTCCCCCTGAACACTCGCTGTCAAAGCCTTACACGACGCGAGGAGAGCGAAGGAGAGAGTTTTTAACTTTTTCATCCGCGCCGGGCCGGACTCCGTTTAGATGAACCGCGCGGGCGGGTCGTGGCCTCGCGTTTTAACCCCTTCCCCTGCGCCGCCGCGCGCCGCGCGCGCGAGGTCTGACGTTTCTGTTGCGTTCCTGTTGCGGCCCGGCGCCCGCGCCGCCCTCGTCCGCGAAACGCACGGTCGCGCCGCTGGGCGGCCGCGGTATCGAGACGGCGACGAAGGGCGAAGTCAGAGCCTGCGTTGTAAAGCTTCCGGACGCCGGCCGCCGCTCGCTCACGGTGACTGCAAGCACAGTGCCAATCCGGTTGATGCCGGTGATCTCGATGCTGTAACCGCCGGTCGGCTTCTGCCCCTGGTACGCGACGACCACGGCGCGCGTATCGAAGCTGACCTCGGGCAGCGGGCGCCCCGCGCCGACGACCTCCCAGGCGCGGCGCCAGGCGGCCTCGTCCGTGATTAACTCGACCGCGCGCCCGCCCTCGCGCGCGCTCATCGTCCCCGTGGCGAGCAGAGAGAACTCGACGGGCTTCGCCTCTTCGGTCGAGCCCTGGGGGCCCGTCTCGGACGCCCGCGCGGCGTCGCCGCCGAGCATCGCCATGCGCAGAATCTTGACCGGCGGCATGCCGTAGCTGAGCAGCCGGTCGTGAAAGTCTCCGAGGCGGAACGAGTCGCCGAGCTGCTTCTTCCACTCCTCGCGCAGGCGCAGAATCTCCATCTTGCCGAGCGTGTAGACGAGATAGGTCGGGTCGAGAGTCCCGCGCCGCGCCTCGCGCTCGGCGTTGGTGCGCGCCTGGTAGCCCTCGCGCATGAAGAAGTTGACGGCCTCCTCGTAGCTCATCCCCGCCGTGTGCAGACGCAGTCCCACGACGTACCGGCACAGACGGAGGAGCGCCGCGTCCAGCTGCGCGAGCCGCAGCTTCGGGTTGTTGCCGCCGAAGCCTTCGTCCAACATCATCTGCTCGCAGTAGTGCGCCCAGCCCTCGACGAAGCTGGCCGAGCCGAGCGCCGCGCGCACGCGCGAAGGCGACTGCCGCGCCTTGAGCATCTGGTAGTAGTGGCCGGGGTACGCCTCGTGGATGGAGGTGATGGTCAGGCCGTAGCGGTTGTAGTGGCCGAGGTGCTCCTCCTGCTGCTGCGGCGTCCAGGAGGGGTCGGCGGGCGTGACGTAGTAGTAGCTCTCGTCGGCCGCGCGCTCGAAGGCGCCGGGCGCGTCGAGCGAGGCGAAGGAGAGCGAGCGCGCGTACTCGGGCGTCTCGGCCACGCGCAGGTTCTCGCGCGCCGGCGGCGTCAGAATCCCTTCGGTGCGGACGAAGGCGCGGATGCGGTCTAAGTCGGCGCGCGCCTCGCCGACGAGCCCGTCCGAAGTCGGGTGCTCGCGCGCGAGCAGTTGGAGCGCGGCCAGCACGCCGCGGCCCGGCGCGATCTCCTCGGCCACGGCGCGCATCTGGTCTTGAGTTTCACGCAGCTGCCGCTCGCCCTCGCGCAGGAGCGCGGGCAGCGGCGTTTCGATCATCTCCTCGTAGAGAAGTTTCTTCCGGAAGTTCTCGGCGCCGAGCGCGAAGTCGCCGTTCGAGCGCGGGAGCAGGTCGCCCACGAGCCACTCGCGGAAAGCACGGAGGGCGGCCGCGGCCTGCGCGTTCGCCTCGTGGAACTCTGCGCGGCGTGCGGCGTCGAGCTGGCTGCCGCCGGCGCGCTCGAACATCTGCGGCACGACGCGCTCGAAGAAATCGACGCTGCCGGCGACCTGCGCGACGGCCGTCTCGGTGTAGATGCGCGGCGGGTTGTCGAGATTGGCGCGCGCCTCGGCGAGCAGGCGCGGAATCTGCCGCTCGCGCGCGAGCACCGCGGGCAGGCGCTGCTCGACGGGCGCGTAGGCGCGCTTGAGGATGTTGTCCACCCCCGAGGCGACGAGGCGGTTGTAGAGGTTCGGGTCGCGCCGCCACATCCGCACGTCTTCGAGTTCGAGCAGCTGCGCGCGCGCGTGCGACTGGATGACGAGGTAGTCGTAGCGCGCCTCGGGCGACAGGCGCCACTCGGGCACGCGCGCCAGCTCCGCGAGCACGCCGCGCAGCCGCCGCGCCTCGGCCGCGACCGCCGCGGAGTCGCGCTCCTCAAGCTTCGAGTCGAACTCGTGCAAGCCCGCGGCCGTCGCCTCCGAAGGGTTGAAGGCGTAGTAGCCGCGCAGGTACGCCTCGCCGATCTGCGCGACGCGCGCGTCGGACATGCGGTTCGCCGCGGACGCGCCCGCGACCGAAGGGCGCCGGCGCCGCTGCGCCGCCGCCGCACCGCCGCACGGCCACACCGACGCGCAGACGACGAGCGCGCAGAGAAACGCGGGAAGCTTCCTTCTCATGAAGCGGAACACCCTCGGAAGAGCCGGGCGCGCAGGCCAAACGCCCGTTGAAGGGAGACGAAGAGCGGGAGCAAGATTAGCATAAAAGAAAAGCACGCGTGCAATCGTCAATTACACGTACGCAACTGCTGATGTGACGCATGACAACGCTATTGTGACGCGCCACAACGCCACTGTGACGCGTCGCAATGGCGTTGTGGCGCATGACAACGCCATTGCGACGCATGACAACGCTAATGTGATGCATGACAACGCCACTGTAACGCGTCCCAATGGCGTTGCGATGCGTCACAATGGCGTTGTCACACTTCACACTGGCGTTGTCATGCGTCGCAATGGCGTTGTTGCGCGCCGCATCGCCAATGTCGCGCGTCACATTAATTGAAGGGTGTGCGTAAATCGGCCGCGTCAGCGGCGATTGCCTACTCCGTCGGGGCTATTTTTTCCCGGAGCCAGCGGGCGGGCTCGTCGAGGGGGGCGATGTGGTGCGGCTTACCCTGCCAGACGCGGATCATCGAGACGACGAGGAAGATGGTCGCGGCCAGGCCGAAGAGCACGCTGCCGAAGCCGCTGCCCGAGGCGAGGGCGACGAACCTGAAGAGCACCGAGATGGCGATGATGGCTAGGTGCAGCGCGAGCCCCTGCGCGGCGTGGAAGCGCACGCGCGCCTCCTGGCTCGGCACCATCGCCAGCTCGATGAGCGACGCGATCAGCCCGATGTAGAAGGGGGCGTAAGGGAGCATCACCGCGAAGTTCTCCGGAATCCCCAGCCGCGCGACCGGGCGCGAGGTGGGGGCGGCGCCGTGCGGCGCGTGCGGCGGGCCGGGGTATGGCGAAGAGGGGCCGGGCGGCGGCGCCGAAGTGGCCGCGGGCGGCTGGTGGGGGCCGGCGCCGAAGGTGGTGAAGGGCTGCGGCTGCGACGGTCTCGGCGGCTGGTACGCGGGCGGGACGAAGACCGAAGGGTACGAGTCGGCCGGCTGCTCGTCGAAGCGGCGCGTCGGCTCCTCCGTGACTGAGTCGCGGCGGGACTGATCGGCCTCTTCCGGGCGCGGCGCGCGCGCGGCGCCCCACAAATTCTCCTCCGTGCGGCGCACGAAGTCCGGGTCGAGCGGGTCGGTGTCGTACTTGCTCCTCTTCTCCGTCATGTCTGCTTCTACGTCCCGCGCGCGGCGCGGGTTCTCCCCTTCAGCCTTCCGTCGAGAACGGCGCGGGCTCCCAGCGCCCCTCCCGCTCCGAGATGCGGAAGGCGCGCAGGACGCATCCGCCCCCGTCTTCGAAGCCGATTATGAAGTAGAAAGCCTCCGGGTAAAAGGCGAGCCGCACGTCCGTCCGCGAGGGCTCGGGGTCGTTCGAGCGCGGGTGCGAGTGGTAGACGCCGACGAGTCGTTCGCCGCGCGCGCGCATGCCCCGCTGCGCCTCGAACAACTCCCCGGGCGCGGCCTCGTAGGCGACCTCCGGCTGCGGCGCGACGTTGCGCAGGCGGTAGACGGTCGCGGCCCGATTCCCCCCTCCGCCGAGCAGCCCGCAGCACTCTTCGGGCGCACACCCGCGCGCGTGCGCGAACATCTCTTCGACGAGTGTCTGCGGAATCTTGAAATCAGACCGCGTCACTTTCAAATTCGTTCAGGCGTCGCGCGCGGCTTCGAGGGCGCGGCGGAGGGTGACGAGCGCGCCGAGGTGGTAGGCGTTGTGGTCTGCGACGAGCAGCGCCTCGCGGAGCAAGGTCTGCCCCGTCCCGTGCGGAATCGCGGCGTAGAGGTCGTTCGCTTCGTCCTCGACCAGGGCCTCCAACGCGCGCAGGTCTTCGCGGATACGCTCGACCGTTTGCCGCCAGTCGTCCTCGCCCGCCTCCTTGCCCTTGTCGGGCCAGTAGCCCTCGGGCCAGTCGGGCGAGACGTGCGCGGCCGAGCGGCTGAACTCAACGATGTCCCGCTGCGCGATGCGCATGTGTTCGAGCAGGTGCCAGGGCGTGTAGGGCACGCCCTCGGCCCGCGCGTTGATTAGTTCGACGGGGAAGTCCTTCAACGCCTCTTCGAACTTGATGTGTGCGCCCCCGCCCCGCAAAAGGTAGAGCAGGTGCTCGCGCAAGGAGCGGTCTCTGTCGTCGCTCATCGTCAGCTTCACTCCTCGACGACGCGGATGTACAGCTCGTCGAGCTGGTGGTTGTCGATGGGGCCGGGGGCGTCGATCATCAGGTCGGCGGCCGAGGCCGTCTTGGGGAAGGCCATCAGGTCGCGGATGTTCTCGATGCCCGTCAAGGCCATCAGCGTGCGCTCGATGCCGGCGGCGATGCCGCCGTGCGGCGGCGTGCCGTATTCGAGCGCGTCGAGGAAGAAGCCGAAGCGCTCGCGCGCCTTCTCTTCGGTCAGCCCCAGAGCCTTGAAGACGAGCCGCTGCACGTCGCGCCGGTGAATCCTGATCGAGCCGCCCGCGACCTCGATGCCGTTGACGACGGTGTCGTAAGCCTTCGCGCGAATCTCGCCGAAGAGGTGCGTCTCGCCGCCCTCGACGGCGCGCTCGAACTTGACGAGGTCTTCGTCCACGGGCGACGTGAAGGGGTGGTGCATCGCGTAGTAGCGGCCGTCGTCCTCGTTGTGCTCGAACATCGGGAACTCGGTGACCCACAGCGGCGCGAACGTGTTCGGCTTGATTAACTTCTCGCGCCGCGCGACTTCATTACGCAACGCGCCCAAACTCGCCGCGACGACCGACGCCTTACCCGCGACGACGAGCACCGCGTCATTCTTCTCCGCCCCGGCCTGCGAGGCGATGCGCGTCACGGCCTCTTCGCCCAGCGCCTTCAAGAGCGACGAGGAAAGCTCGTCGCCCAGCTTGACCCACGCGAGCGCGCCCGCGCCGTAGCGCTTCGCGACCTCCTGCAACTCGTCGAGCTGTTTGCGCGAAAGGTGCGCGCCGCCCTTAACGACGAGCCCCTTGACCTCGCCCCTCTTCTCAAGCGCCGCGGCGAACGGCGCGAAGGTCGTCCCTTCGACCGCCGCACGCAGGTCTTGCAGCTCCATCCCGAAGCGCAGGTCGGGCTTGTCCACGCCGTAGCGCCGCATCGCCTCCGCGTACGAGAGGCGCGGGAACGGCTGCGGCAGCTCCGCCCCGACGAGGCGGAAGACGCGCACGTACAGCCCCTCAATCAGCCTGTAGACCTGCTCGCGCGTGGCGAAGCTGAACTCAACGTCCAACTGCGTGAACTCGGGCTGGCGGTCGGCCCGCAGGTCTTCGTCGCGGAAGCAGCGCGCGATTTGATAATACTTGTCGAGCCCGGCAATCATGCAGAGCTGTTTGAAAATCTGCGGCGACTGCGGCAGCGCGTAGAACTTGCCGTGGTGCAGCCGCGAAGGCACGACGTAGTCGCGCGCGCCCTCGGGCGTGGATTTGATGAGGATGGGCGTCTCGATCTCGGTGAACGCCTGCTCGTTCATGTAGCCGCGAATCTCCGCGACCAACAGGTGGCGCAGCCGTATGTTGCGCTGCAAGTACGGGCGCCGCAGATCGAGGTAACGATACTTGAGCCGCGTCTCCTCGGCCGCGAGTTTGTCGGGGCTCGCGTCGAGCTGGAAGGGCGGCGTCCGCGCCTCGTTCAGCACGAGGAGTTCGAGCGCGCGCACCTCTATCTCGCCGGTCGGCAGCTTCGGGTTGTGCGCCGCCGAGTCGCGCACCTCGACACGCCCGCGCACGGCGATGACGTACTCGCCGCGCACCTCCTTGGCGCGCGCGTGCGCGTCGGGCGCGTCCTCCGCGTCGAAGACGATCTGCGTTAGCCCATCGCGGTCGCGCAGGTCAACGAACGTCAGCGGCCCGAAGTCGCGGCGCACCGCGACCCAGCCCATCAGCACGACTTCCCTGCCCGCGTCCCCCGCGCGCAGCTCCCCGCACGAGTGCGTGCGCTCCAACTCTCCCAGGTGGTCAAGATTGATTGGCATGATTCCTTTACGTCACCTTCAACTACTTCGCGGCACCGTTCAAAGCTTCACTTAACTCTGCGCCGGCCTGTTCACGTTTCAACGTCCGCTGCTCGCCGGTCTTCATATCTTTCAACGCGACCTCGCCGCGCGCGCGCTCGTCGTCGCCGATGACGACGACGAAGGGCACGCCGAGCGCGGAGGCGTACTTGAGCTGCTTGCCGAGCTTGTCCGCCTCGGGGTAAACGCCCACGCGCAGAGCCGGCGCGCTCTTTCTCAACTCGGCGGCGAAGGCGAGCGAGTCTTTAACCGACTCCTCATTCCAGACCGTCACCAGCACGTCGGCCGACGCGCGGCCCACCTTCTCGGGGAACATCCCGCGCTCGGTCATCACAAGGACGATGCGGTCAAGCCCGAGCGAGAATCCGCACGCCGTGATCTCTTTACCGGAGAACATCCCGACGAGGTTGTCATACCGCCCGCCGCCGCCCAAAGACCCGGCCAGGTCGGGCACGCTAATCTCCATAATCGCGCCCGTGTAATAAGAGAGCCCGCGCGCGATGCTCGGGTCAATTTTAATTTTGTCGGCGACGCCGTAGGCATCAGCGTATTCGACGATGGCGCGCAGGTTCTCAATGCCGAGCGCGCCGGCGTCGTGGCCGCTGACGAACTCGACGAGGCGGCCGAGCGCGGCGTGGTTGTAGGCTTCGGCACGCGTTCCGCCTTTGATGTCTAGAGTTTCATCAGCGATTAATTCTGCTGCGTGTTCCAATTCGGGCAGTGTCTCGAAGAAGTCGAGCAACCGCCCGCCGGCATCGGCGTCGAGGCCGCGCGCGTCGAACTCGCGCGCGACGCCTTCGCGGCCGATCTTGTCGAGCTTGTCGATGGCAACGAGCGCATCCCCCTGTTTGTCCGCCGCTACGCCTGCCGCTTCGAGCACGCCCGCCAGCACCTGCCGGTGGTTCAGGCGAATCGTGAAGTTGTCGAAGCCGAGCGTGCGGAGCACGTCGCTCGCCGCGGCGCAGATTTCCGCCTCGACGACGGGCGAGCGCGTGCCGATGCAGTCCACGTCGCACTGGTAGAACTCGCGGTAGCGGCCGCGCGCGGGGCGGTCGGCGCGCCAGACGGGTTGAATCTGGTAGCGCTTGAAAAACTTGGGCAGCCGTTCGCCGTACTCCGCGACGACGCGCGCGAGCGGCACCGTCAAATCATAACGGAGCGCGAGGTCGGCCTCGCCCGTCTTCTCGTGCTCGCCCCGCTTGAGGATTTTGAAGATGAGCTGGTTGCCCTCCTCGCCGTACTTCCCCATTAAGGTCTCGATGTTCTCGACCGCGGGCGTCTCCAAAGGCTCGAAGCCGTAGCGCTCGTACACGTCCTTGATGACGCGAATGACGTACTCGCGCCGCCGCAGGTCGGCCGGGAGGAAGTCGCGCATGCCGCGCGCGGGCTGTGTCTTTGCAGGCATAAAAAAACTGACAACTAACTACTGACCGATTCAACGAAAGATGGAGAACCCGGCGTAGAACAGGTTCGAGTCGAAGCCCGGGTTCACGTCGGCGCGGTAGCCGTTCGAGACGTGGTGATACCTGTAACCGACCGTCCACGCGCGGCGGGCGCCGGTCTTCCACTGGACGCCGCCGCCGAAGTCGCCCGTGAAGTTGAACTGCGCGCCGCGCTCGTCGGGCACGCGCTCGCCGAAGTAGAGGAAGCCGCCCGAAGCCTGCGCGAAGGGCTGCACGCGCTCGCGCCGCCGGAAGTTGAGTTGAAACCCGACGGGCGAGAGCCCCGCGCCCGTGATCGTCTTCCGCACCCCGCGGGAGCCGCCCGCCGTCGCCTCGGACGACGGGAACGACATCGACGCGACCGGCACCGCGTCGAGCGTGTACTTCAAGACCAGATTCTCGCCGCGCGCGAAGACCCTCGCGTAACGAAATGCGACGAGGCCGAGCCGCACGCGCTCGGTCGAGCCGATGAGCGTCGGGCTGCCGAAAGAGCCCCCGCCCCACACGCCGTACTCGTTGGCCGCGCGCTCCATCCCGTAGACGCCGCGCTGTTGCGCCCCCTCGGGCTCGGACAGACCCGCCACCTCCTGCGCCCTCGCCGCCGAGCACACGCAGAGCAGGAGAGCGACGGCGGCGGCGGGACTCCTCTTCAGGCGCATGGCTTCAGCCCTCGATACCGTACTCCTCGCGGTAGGCGCGCGTGTACCCGACGTAGTTCTGCCAGAAGACGTCGAGGTCGGCCACCTCCGCGTCGCTCAACTGCCGCTTGACGCGCGCCGGCACGCCCATCACGAGCGAGCGCGGCGGGACGATTGTTCCCGGGCTCAGGAGCGCGCCGGCCGCGACCAGGGAGTGTTCGCCCACGCGGCAGGCGTCCATCACGATTGAGCCGATGCCGACGAGGCACCCGCGCTCGACGTGACAACCGTGCAGCGTGACGTTGTGCCCGACCGTCACCTCGTCTTCAAGGATCGTGGCGTGCGTGCCGTTCGAGACATGGATGACCGTGCCGTCCTGCACGTTGGTGCGCTCGCCGATGCGGATGTGAAAGACGTCGCCGCGGACGACCGCGCCGAACCAGACCGACGAGTGCGCGCCGATGTGCACGTCGCCGATGACTTGCGCGCTCTCTTCGACGAACGCGGTCGGGTGAATCTGCGGGTGGATGCCGCGGAACGGTCGAATCATACGGACGAAAACGGCGGGGCCGCCCCCTTCTTCGAAAGCGAAAACGGTAGCACGCGCCCCGCGGGCCGGGCAAGCAAGCGCCTGTGGTACAATCGCCCGCGCCGAAGAGGAGACCGACCCGGACGTGCCGACCGAGACCCCGCCGCCCTACTTCCCGCAGAACCCGCTCTCCCCGGGCGACGAGAAGACCGCGAAAAAGCTCCGGCTCACCTTCTACGGCTGCGGCCTGCTCGCCGCGCTCGCCGTCCTGGCGGCAATCGTCGGCGTCGTCTACCTCTTGAAGTCGCTGTTTTAAAGAAGTAGGCAGAAGGCAGATGGCAGTTGAGCCCCGGAGGGGCGGCATGTCTATAGCTCAAGCCTGATTATTTGTTTTCTAAGCTCCGTTAGGAGCGGCATGTGGATGTCGCCCCTGACGGGGCTCGGGGTTGAATTAGAACGTCGGGCTATAAAGATGCCGCCCCTCCGGGGCTCAATCCTCTGAACTGCCTACTGCCATCTGCCATCTGCCTACTGCTCTCCGAGACATGAAAAGGCTTTTCCCCCGGCTGCTCTTCCTTTTGGCGTTCGCGGCGCCGCTCGTCCTTTTGAATCGGCCGGCGGGCGCCGTGCGTCTTCGGCAAGCGGGGTGGGTGAGCGTGCGCACGGGGAACTTCCTCGTCGAGGGCGGCGCCGACGAGGCGGAGCTGCGGCGCGTGGCCTCACAACTCGAAGCGTACCGCGCGGCCTTCTCGCGTCTGCTCTCCGGCGAGTATTTCGACGCGGGCGTGCCGACGGCGGTCGTCGTCTTCCCCGACGACGCGGCCTACGCGCCGTTCAAGCCGCGCATCGGCGGTCACGTCGCGCGCAGCGTCGCCGGCTACTTCCAGCCGGGCACCGACGTTAACTACATCACGCTCGCGCGCGACGGCGACCTCGCGCGCGACCCCTCGACGCTCTTGCACGAGTACACGCACCTGCTCGTCAACAACCACTTCAGCGCCGCGCCGCTCTGGCTCAAAGAAGGGCTGGCCGAGTTCTACAGCACCGCGCGCCTCTCTGCGGACGGCCGCCGCCTGACGCTCGGCGAGGCGTCCGCGCGCCGGCCGCGCGAGCTGCGCACGCGCGAGCTGCTGCCGCTCAAGACGCTCCTCACGCTCGACCAGACTTCGCCCGTCTACCAAGACCCGGAGCAGCGCGGCCTCTTCTACGCGCAGTCGTGGGCGCTCGTGCATTACCTCTCCGAGGCACGCGGCGGGCGCGGCGGCGCGCTCGCGCGCTTCACGGACATCCTCGCCGAAGGGGCCGGGGTCGAAGACGCGCTGCGCCAGGCTTTCAACCTGAGCGTCGCGGAGTTGGAGGCAGGGCTCGCCGCCTACGTGCGCTTCGGGCGCTACAGGGCGGGCGTCGAAGAGTTCGGGCGGCCGCTCGACTTCGACGCGCAGACGAGCGCGCGCACGCTCTCCGAGGCGGAGGTCGCGGCTCGGCTCGGCGACCTCCTGCTGCACACCGACCGCGACGAAGACGCCGAAGCCTACCTCGTCCGCGCCGTCGCCTTAGACCCGAAGCTCGCGCTGGCGCGCGTCGCGCTCGGCGCCTTGCGCCTGCGGCAGAACCGCGAGGCGGAGGCGCGCGAGCACCTGCGCGTGGCCGTCGAGTCCGACCCGCGCGACCACCTCGCGCACCACCTCCTCGCCGACGCGCTCAACCGCGAGGGCGCCGCGGACGCCGGGCAGCTCACGCCCAAGGAGTTCGAGGAGCGCACCGAGGCCATCCGTGCGGAGCTGCGCCGCGCGATAGAGCTGGCGCCGCGCTTCGTCGAGAGCTACAAGCTGCTCGCGTCGGTCGAGTCGGAGCGCGGCGACCGCTACGAGGAGGCGGCCGCGCTGCTCGCCCGCGCGCAGACGCTCGCGCCGCACCGCGCAGACCTCGCGCTCCTGCGCGCGCAGGCGCTCATGCTCGGCGGGCGCCTCGAAGAGGCGCAGCGCCTGGCCGAGCCTTACGCGGCCGCCGGGCAGGACGAGCGCCTGCGCGCGCAGGCCGCCGCGCTCGTCAAGCGCATCCAGGCGCGGCGCGAGCAGGCCGCGGCCGCCACGCGCGAGGCCAACGAGCTGCCGCCCGGCTCGGACGCCCCCGCGCAGCCCTGCGACATGCCCGCGCGCGGCGGGCCGCAGTACAAGCGCCTCCGGTTCGAGGGCGCGCAGGTCTGCGGCCACCTCGCCGAGATCGAGTGCGCCGACCCGGGCGTCGTCTTCCGCGTCGAGACGGCCTCGGGCGCGACGCTCCGCCTGCGCGCCGAGGACATGCGCCGCGTGCGCTTCGTCACCTACACCGCCGCGGTCAAGACCGGCACCGTCTCCTGCGGCCCGCGCGAGCACGCCGACCACGTGCTCATCACCTACCGCTCGCCCCGCGACGACAAGCAGCCCTTCGACGGCGAGGCCGTCGCCGTCGAGTTCATCCCCGAAGACTGGAACCCTTGAAGAAGATTTGAAATTTCAAATTTGAAATTTCAAATTCTGGTGTATAACCGCGCGCGATGACTCGTCATGAAAGTGATGCGGTAGGAAGTCGCGGGCTCGCGCGGCGGCTGGGTCTGTTCGACGCGACGATGATCGTGATGGGCGGCATCGTCGGCTCGGGCATCTTCATCAACCCCTACGTCGTCGCGCGGCAGGTGCACACGCCCTTCCTCATCCTCGGCGCGTGGCTCGCGGGGGGCGCGGTCGCGCTCGCGGGCGCGTTCGTCTACGCCGAGCTGGCCGCGCGGCGCCCCGAAGTCGGCGGGCAGTACGCGTACCTGCGCGAGGCATTCCACCCGGGCGTCGCGTTCCTCTACGGCTGGGCGCTGCTGCTCGTCGTGCAGACGGGCGGCATGGCGGCGGTCGCCGTCACCTTCGCGCGCTACTTCTCCGAGCTGACCGGCGCGAACTTGCCCGACTGGGTGACGGCCGCGCTCACGCTCCTGCTGCTCACCCTCGTCAACTGCCTCGGCGTGCGCGCGGGCAGCAACGTGCAGAGCCTCTTGATGGTCTTGAAGATTCTGGCGGTGGCGGCGCTCGTCGCGTGCGGGCTCTTCGCGGTCGCGGAGCCGCACGCGCTGACGGGAGGGCCGCTGCTCGACCGTCCCGCCTCTCCGGGACTGCTCGCGGCCGCGGGCGCGGCGCTGACGCCGGTGATGTTCGCGTACGGCGGCTGGCAGACGGCGAGCTTCGTCTCGGGCGAGATGCGCGACCCGCGGCGCGACCTGCCGCGCGGGCTGCTCCTCGGCGTGTGCGGGGTGATCCTGCTCTACGTGCTGGTCAACGTCGCCTGCCTGCGCGCGCTCGGCACGGAAGGACTGGCGGGGACGAAGACGCCCGCGACCGCCCTGATGCGCCTCGTGCTCGGCGAGCGCGGCGCTTTGCTCATCGCGGCCGGCATCGCCGTCTCGACGCTCGGCTTTTTGAGTCAGAGCATGCTGACGGCGCCGCGCGTCTACTTCGCGATGGCCGAGGACGGACTCTTCTTCCGCGGCGTCGCGCGCGTGAACTCGAAGACGCGGGCGCCCGTCGCGGCCATCGCGTTGCAAGGGTTCTTCGCCGCCGTCATCGCCGCCTCGGGCCGCTACGAGCAGATCCTCAACTACGTCGTCTCCGTTGACTTCATCTGGTTCGGACTGACGGCCCTCTCGCTCTTCGTCTTCCGCCGCCGGGACAACGGCGACGCAGGCTTCCGAGTCCCCGGCCACCCCTTCACGACCGCGCTCTTCGCCGCCGCCTGCGCCCTCATCGTCGCGGCCACCTTCTACCACGACGCCTTCAACAGCGCCCTCGGCCTCGCCATCCTCGCCACCGGCGTCCCGGTCTATTTCCTGTGGAGCAAAAGGAAGTGATGAATGATGAATGATGAATGATGAATTAAGACCGTAGCAATATTCATCATTCATCATTCATCATTCATCACTTGTCTTTCAGCTTTTCCAGCACGCGGCGGCGAGGCACAGCCATCCTGCCAAGAAGGCCAGGCCGCCGATGGGCGTGACGGCGCCGAGCCAGCGCAGGCCCGTCAGGCTTAAGACGTAGAGGCTGCCCGAGAAGATGACCGTGCCCGCGACGAAGAGCCAGCCCGAGGCGCTCGTCAGGCCGCCCGGCCAGCGCGAGGCCGCCCACGCCGCGGCGAAGAGCGCGAAGGCGTGGTACATCTGGTAGCGCACGCCCGTCTCGAAGACGGCGAGCATCTCCGCGCTCAGGCGCTCCTTCAGCCCGTGCGCCCCGAACGCCCCCGCCGCCACGCCGACGAAGGCCGACACCGCGCCGATTAAGTAAAAGACTCTGTCCATCCTTCTCCTTATTTCAAATTTGAAATCTCGAATTTCAAATCGTCAAGCCGTCTTCAGCATCTCGCGCGCGTGGCGGCGCGCGGCCTCGGTGATCTCTGCGCCGGTGAGCATGCGCGCGATCTCTTCGACCTGGCGGCGGCGGTCGAGGGGTTGGACGCCGACCTCCGTGCGGCCGGCGCGCTCGTGCTTGTCCACGAGGATGTGCGTGTCGGCGAAGCGCGCGATCTGCGCCTGGTGCGTCACGCAGAGCACCTGGTTCGTGCGCGAGAGCGCCTTGAGCTTCAGGCCCACCGCCTCCGAGACGCGCCCGCCGATGCCCGCGTCCACCTCGTCAAAGACGATGGTGCGTGGGAAGCGCGCGGGGCTCGCGCTCGTCTTCAGGACGAGCATCATGCGCGAAGCCTCGCCGCCCGACGCCACCTTCGCCAAAGGCCGCAGGGGCTCGCCCGCGTTCGCCGAGAAGTAGAACTCGACGCGGTCGAAGCCCGCGGCCGTGAACTGCCGCGCCGCATCGTCCGACTCCAAATCCTCCGGCGCCGCGACGCGCGCCTCGAAACGTGCGTGCTCCATCGCGACCTCTTTCAAAGAGGACTCGACGGCGCACCGGAACTCGCCGGCCGACTTCACGCGCGCCTTGTGCACGCGCCGGGCGACCTCGACGTAAGCGGCGCGCGCCGCGGCCAGCTCGCGCGTGACCTCCTCGGCGCGCTCGTCCGTGCGCTCAAGCTGGCGCAGACGTTCGCGCGAGCGCCCGAAGTGTTCGAGCGCGCTCTCGATCGTCCCGCCGTACTTGCGCTTGAGTCTTGTTATCTCGGCCAGACGGCTTTCGATCTCCGCCAGGCGTTCCGGCGAGAAGGTCAGCCCGTCGAGGAAGTCGCGCAGGGAGGTGCTCAAATCTTCGAGCACGACGCGCGCCGTCCCGATGCCTTCCGTGTAGTTCTTGTAGGAAGCCTCGTACTGCGACAGCTCGTCCACCTGCCGCTCCAAGCGTTTCAGGCGCGCCACCGTCGAGTCGCTCTCCTCGTACGTCGTGTTGTACGCGTCCGAGCACAGCTCGGTCAGCTTCTCAAGGTTGGCGAGCCGACGCCGCTCGGCTTCCAACTGCTCGTCCTCGCCCGCGGAGAGTCGCGCCGCCTCAAGCTCGCTCACCTGGAACCGGAGCGCGTCCGTCAGGTGAAACTTCTCCGCCTCGTCGCGCCTGAGCGCCTCAAGCTCGCGGTTGAGCGCAGACCAGCGGCGGAAGGCGGCGGCGACCTCCTCGCGGCGCGCGCCCGTGTCGGCGAAGGCGTCGAGCAGTTCGAGGTGCGTCTCCGGGTCGAAGAGCGTCTGCTGCGTCCCCTGCCCGTGGATGTCCACGAGCATCGGCCGCAAACTTTTGAGCAGCGAGAGCGTCGCCAGGCGGTTGTTGACGAAGACGCGGCCGCGCCCCTCGGCCGAAAGCTCGCGCCGCACGACCAGCTCCACGTCGCCGGGGGCCGTGCGGCTCCCCACCCCCGCCTCTTCGAGCAGCGCCTCGACCTGCGGGTGCGCGCCGAGCGTGAAGAGCCCCTCGACGAAGGCGTGGCTCGCGCCCGCGCGCACCAGCTCCGAAGGGAAGCGGTCGCCGATGAGCACGCCCAAAGCGTCCACGATGATCGACTTGCCCGAGCCGGTCTCGCCCGTCAAAAGGTTCAGTCCGCGGCCGAACTCGACCCGCAGCTCGCTGATGAGCGCGAAGTTCGAGATGTTGAGGAGCGCGAGCATCCGACCTCCAAACGATGAATGATGAACGATGAATGATGAACTAAAAACCTTCTGCCTTTCAGTTCAGCGTTCCTCGTTCCTGGTTCCAAACCCCGCCACCGCGGGTGGTTCTGACCCATTTTACCTTACCGCAAAGTTTTCCACAGAAACGCCGCCTGTGGAAAAAATAAATTTGGCCGCGCGACTTTTCCCCCGCCTGCTTTGTGCTATCCTCTCGCACCGTAAACCACGTGAGCGCGCCGGAGCGCCCCCCGCGCCGGCGAGTCAAGGGGTCGAGTTTCCATCCCGTCAGAATTCATCATCAGACATGTCGAACATAGACTACGCACATCTGCATCTTCATACGGACTATTCACTTCTCGACGGCGCCATCCAGATCAAGCCGCTCGCCGAGCGCGTCAAGGAACTCGGGATGAAGGCGTGCGCGATGACCGACCACGGGAACATGTACGGGGCGGTCTCCTTCTACAAGGAGATGAAGGCGCACGACGTGAAGCCTTTGATCGGCTGCGAGATTTATCTGGCCCCGGGCAGCCGCTTCGACAAGAATGAGGTGCGCAAAGGGGGCAAGCCCTACAACCACATGATCCTCCTCGCGAAAGACCGCGAGGGCTACCACAACCTCGTCCGCCTCACGTCCAAGGCGTTCCGCGAGGGCTTCTACCGCAAGCCGCGCATCGACCGCGAGCTGCTCGCACAGTTCTCGGGCGGGCTCATCGGGCTGTCGGCGTGCCTGTCGGGCGTGCCGCAGGAGCATTTGAAGGAGGGCCGGCTCGAAGAGGCGGCGAAGGCGGCCGGCGAGTTCGAGGACATCCTCGGCAGGGGAAATTACTTTTTAGAGATTCAAGACCACCAGCTCGAAGACCAGATCAAAATAAACCAGAGCCTCGTCGAGCTTTCGAAGAAGACCGGCATCCCGCTCGTGGCGACGAACGACGCGCACTACCTCTACCGAGAAGACTATGAGGCGCACGACGTGATGCTCTGCATCGGCACGGGCAAGACCGTCAACGACCCGAACCGGATGCGCTTCGGCGGCCCCGAGTGGTACGTGCGCTCGCCCGAGGAGATGGCCGAGCGTTTCAAGCACATCCCCGACGCCGTCACGCGCACCGTCGAGGTCGCCGAGATGTGCGACCTCAAGCTGCCCTTGGGCGAGAACCAGCTCCCCGTCTACCCCGTCCCGCGCGAGTTCGGCGACATGGGCGTTGACGAGTACTTCGAGAAGGTCGTGCGCGACGGGTACGAGAAGCGGCGCGAGACACTCTGGGACAGGATGCTCTCGGAGGGCACGCTCAAGCACTCGCTCGCCGAGTACCAGCAGCGCATCTCGACCGAGGTCGCGACCATCAAGCAGATGGGCTTCCCCAGCTACTTCCTCATCGTCTGGGACTTCATCAAGTTCGCCAAAGACCGGCACATCCCCGTCGGCCCCGGCCGCGGCTCGGCCGCCGGGAGTTTGATCGCCTACTGCCTGGAGATCACGGACGTTGACCCCTTGCAGTACGACCTCCTCTTCGAGCGCTTCCTCAACCCCGAGCGCGTCTCGATGCCCGACATCGACATCGACTTCTGCGTCAACGGCCGCGCCGAGGTCATCAACCACGTCACGCAGCTCTACGGCCGCGACTCGGTCTGCCAGATCATCACCTTCGGGACGATGGCCTCAAAGGCGGCCATCAAGGACGTGGGGCGCGCGCTCGACATGCCCTACGCCGACGTCGAGAAGATCGCCAAGCTCATCCCGCCCCCCGTCCGCGGCCGCAACGTCTCCATCGACCAGGCGCTCGAAACGGTGGCCGAGCTGAAGCAGGCGGTGGAGTCAGACCCGCAGGTCAGGAAGGTCATCGACATCGCCAAGCGGCTCGAAGGCTGCGCGCGCCACTCGTCCGTGCACGCGGCGGGCGTCGTCATCAGCCCGAAGCCTCTGGAAGAGTTGATTCCCGTCGCGGTCAACAACAAGCAGGAGTTCACGACGCAGTTCGAGATGTCCGACCTTGAGAAGACGGGCATGCTCAAGATGGACTTCCTCGGGCTGACGACGCTGACCATCATCGACCAGTGCTGCAAGACGATTAAGGAGCTGCACGGCCGCGACATCCGCTGGTCGGAGATTCCGCAGGACGACCCGAAGACCTATGAGTTGTTCGCGACGGGCCACACGGACGCGATCTTCCAGTTCGAATCTTCGGGGATGGCCGAAATCTGCCGCAAGCTCGGGCCGAAGTCCATCGAAGACCTCTCGGCCCTGAACGCCCTCTACCGGCCGGGGCCGCTCGACGGCGGCATGGTGGACGACTTCATCGACCGCTACCACGGCAAGAAGCCGGTCGAGTACCTCGTGCCGGAGATGCAGGACATCCTCAACAACACCTACGGCATTCTGGTTTATCAAGAACAGATCATGCAGCTCGCCCAGAAGCTCGGCGGCTACAGCTTAGGCGAGGCCGACCTCATGCGCCGCGCGATGGGCAAGAAGAAGCGCGAGGAGATGGCCGTCCACGAGGACAAGTTCATCTCGGGCTGCTCGAAGAACAAAATCCCCAAGAAGACCGCCCGCGAAATCTTCCGCCTCATGGCCCAGTTCGCGGACTACGGCTTCAACCGCTGCCTGACCGGCGACGCCGAGGTGGTTAACGCCGACACGGGCGAGATGGTCGCCATCCGTGACATCGCCGAAGGACGCTCCGACATCTCCCGCACGTACGGCTTCGACGGCGAGCGGGTCTTCGTTAACGAAATAGTCGAGGCTTTCGAGACGGGCGAGAAGGAGGTCGTCGAGATCGAGACGGAGGACGGCACGACCATCCGCTGCACGCTCGACCACAAGTTCCACACGGACGAGGGGTACTTGCCGCTGAGGGAGATTATCGAGCGCGGGCTCGAACTCAGCTTCTCGCCGGAGGTCGCGGAGTATGCCGCATCCCGCGTGGACTAAAAGGCTGACGCCGGAAGTCGAGGGCTTCATCGTCGAGCAGTACCGCGGCGGCCGGAGCGCGGGCGAGATTCTGAGGGGCATCCCCTTCAAGACGAAGAAGACCGTCTACGACGTGCTCGAACGTCACGGCGTGCGGCGGCGCGGCGGCGTCGCCGACTACAAGAAGGGCTTCGACGAGGCGGCCTTCGCCGTCATCGACACGGCCGAGAAGGCGTACTGGCTTGGCGTACTCATCACGGATGGTTACGTGGTTGCGTCGAAACAGACTGGCTCGCCGGTCGTCGGATTGCAGATGATCGACCGCGAGGCGGCCGAAGGGTTCCGTGGCTTTCTCGGGCTACAACACCCGGTGCTGTGCATCGGGCCGAAGGGGGAGCGCCATCAGCCGATGTACCGCGCGGTCTGTCACTCCCGCCGCCTGGCGCGCGACCTCGCGCGGTTCGGCGTCATCCCGCGCAAGAGTCACAGCACCTTCCTGCCGATCCTCGCGGAAGGGTTGATGCCGCACCTCCTCCGCGGACTGTTCGACGGCGACGGGACGGCGAGCCGCCGCGCGGACGGCCAGCTGCTCGTCGGCTTCTGCGGAAGCGAGCGGCTGGTCGCGGAGGTGCGGATGTGGCTCATCTGCCGCCTCGGCGTCTCGGACAACCGCGTCCACGAAAACGGCACGATACGTTACGTCCAGTGGTCGCACCGCTCGGACGTGCGGCGCATCGCGCGCTACCTTTACGGCGGCGGGCCGCGCCTGTCGAGGAAATACGAACTGCTCAGGGAATGTCTATGAACGTGAAGAAGACGAAGATCGTGCGCGTGACGCCCGTCGGGGTCGAGAAGACCTACAACATGGAGATGCGGGCGCCGCACCACAACTATTTTGTCAACGGGCTGCTGTCGGCCAACAGCCACTCGGTGGCCTACGCGCACGTGGCGTATCAGACGGCGTATCTGAAGGCGCATTACCCGGAGCACTTCTACGCGGCGGTCATGACGAACGTGACCGACGACACGGCGAAGATTTTCAAGTACGCGTCGGAGCTGCGGTCGCAGGGCATCAAGATGCTGCCGCCCGACGTGAACCAGTCGGGGCCGGGCTTCACCCCCGTCGAGCGCGCGGTGCGCTACGGGCTCTGCGCGATCAAAGGCATCGGCCAGACGGCCGTGGACGCCGTCATCGCGGCGCGGCAGGAGAAGCCCTTCCGCTCCATCTTCGACTTCGCCGAGCGCGTCGGCGAGAAGGGGTCGGGCAAGCGCGTCCTCGAAAGCCTGGTCTGCGCCGGCGCCTTCGACTCGCTCCGGCCCGAGGGCGAGGACATCCACTCGTGGCGTGCGCGCCTCTTCGCGTGCGTGGACAGGGCGCTGGCGCGCGGCGCGACCGCGCGGCGCGACCGCGACAGCAAGCAGGTGGACATGTTCGGCTTCGCCAACGCCGGCGCGCAGGAGGCGGAGGAGCCGCCGCTCCCCGTCACGGGCGTCGAGCCGTGGACGCACAAGGAGCTTCTGACGCGCGAGAAGGCGGCCGTCGGCTTCTACGTCTCGGGCCACCCGCTCGAAGACTTCACCGAGAAGATCGAGCAGCTCAACTGCGTCCCCATCTCGGAACTCTCGTCGGTCGAGCCGAACTCGCGCGTGAAGGTCGTCGGCATCTCCTCGGACTTCGTCGTGCGCAACACGAAGAAGGGCGACCGCTACGCGATGTTCCGCCTCGAAGACCTCTCGGGCGCGGGCGTGAAGTGCGTGCTCTGGCCCGAGGCGTTCAAGACGAAGGGGTCGGACGCGGCCGACGACGCGATGCTCGTCGCCGTCGGGCGCTGCGAGGGCGAGGGCAGCCTGACCGTCGTCTGCGACGAGGTGACGGCGTTAGACCGCGCGCGCGTGCCGATGACGAACGGCAAACCGACCTACGCGGGGCGCCTGCGCGCCAACGCGCTCGTCATCGAGTTCCCGACCTGCGACGACGTGCTGCGCGCCGGTGAAACGGTCGCGGACGCCCTGTTGGCGCATCCCGGCGACTGCGAGGTCTTCATCGACCTCCACCTGAACGAAGAGAACCTCACCGTGCGCGCGCGCACCGCGCAGTTCGCCCGCGTCGCGCCCAACAAGCAGTTACAGGAGACGCTCCTCGCCGCCGGAGTCCGCGTCCGTTGGGTGGAGTAGTCTTGGGGACGTGTCAGGCGAGATGAGGTTGAAGACGGTCTATCTCGTGCTCTGCTTCCTCGGCGCGCTGCTGCCCTACTGGCAGATCGGCCCCTGGCTGGCCGAGAACGGTCTGAACCTGCCGCTCTTCTTCCGGCAGCTCTTTGCGAACCGCGTGGGCGCCTTCTTCGGGATGGACGTGTTCGTCTCGGCCGCGGCGCTGCTGGTCTTCGCGTGGGCCGAGGGGCGACGCGGGAGCTTTCGTGCATTTTGGCCGGTGTTGCTGGCCGTCCTGGCCGTGGGCGTCTCGCTCGGGCTGCCGCTCTTCCTCTACCTGCGCGAGCGGCGTCTGGAGCGGAGCGGGTAGGCGCGCGAAAGACGCCGCGGAGCAATAAGCCTTCCTCGTCGCCCACTTCAGCCGCGGCGTCGCGCGCGTGCTCAAGGCCGTCGAGTTGTTGGGGGAACTGACGCCGTGCGTCTCGCCCCGGCCGGCGCCTACTGTCCCGGCACGAGGAACACGTCCCAGGCCCAGCGATTCACCTTCGCGCCCTTCGCGTCGTCCACCTTCGCCCGGTAGCGGAAGCGGTTGCCGTGCTCGTCCGTACGCTTCGACTCCTTGTAGTCGAGGTGTATCCGCGCCACGTCCAACTCCGGCAGCGTGTGCAGCTCCCAGGGCTGCGAGACCCCGTCGTGGTTCGTGTCCTGCCACAGCCGGAGGTAGGCGAAGACCGCGTCGCGCGCGTCAATCACGCCGTCGGCGTTGCCGCCGCGCGCCGGCGCGTCGAAGACCGAGAGCGCTTGGAGCCCGTTGGGCGGGTCGGCGAGCGGCTGCGGCGTGTAGTTGCCGAACAGCTCGCGCCCGCTGTCGATGACCCCGTTGTGGTTGCGGTCGAACGCCAGCCAGGCGTCGTCGGAGCCTGCGGCCGTCCAGGAGACGCGCTCGCGCGCCCCGTCGTTGTCGAGGTCGAAGCTCACGCCGTCGGCCGCGCTCGTCAGTTGGAAGCCGTCGCCGTTAACGTCCACGGCGAGCGGCGAGGGGCCGCAGTAGAGTGGGTCGCCGTAGTAAGGGTTCTCGCAGCCGCCGACGAAGGGAACGTCGCAGCCGAAGCCCAGGGAGCCGGAGCAGTCGCCGGCGAGGCCGCCGAGGAGGTCGCGGCAGACCTGCTCGCCGGAGTCCCAGAAGAAGCCGAGCGCCTCGCAGCTCGCAGGGTCGCCAGCCGAGCAGCACATCCCGGTGCCGTCCGGCATCGTCCCCGGCGGGCAACTCCCGTTAATGGCGTAAGTGGTGCAAGCGCCGCCGCTCGTCGGCGTGGGAGTCGGCGTCGGGCAGGTAGTGAGGTCATTGACGACCAGCTTCGACGAGCACGCGCCGCCAACGCTGGTGGGCTTACAACGCACCTCGACCCGCTCGGTGGCAATTCTGCCGGTGGTGTAGCCGCCCACCGTAATGTTACTGGCATAGCAGTATCCGAGACAGTCCCGCCTTTCGATGCGTTGAATTTCATCCCCGCACGTCCCCGCCTCATCCGCCACACCCAGCCTGATGCCGGCGCGGTAGCTTGCGTTCGGGGTGTTGAGGTTGAAGCTTGTTGGGATGAACCTGGAGAATAACGCCGTGCCGGTGCTGCGGCCACTTTTTTTTCCAGGGGAGTCAGTCTCCCCGGATGTTCTTTATCGGGCACGTACCTTTTACCGGCTATCCACACCGTCCCGTCGTCGAACCCTATCATCTGGACGGAGAACCTGATCTTTTTAATGTTCGGCGGGTATTTTGATGCTTTCAGTTGCTCCCTCACGGCGTAGAAGTCCTCGTCGGACAATCCGATCTCGACACTCTCCCCGGGCATGACGGGGTGCGCCGTGTTGGTAGGAACTATGCCGTCCGCGTCGGGTATAGGGCTTTCGCCGTAGTCGAGCGGCTCGACAAAATCCAACTCACCTTCTTGTCCTTTAGGGCGTGGGAAACGGAGTCTGATGGACAAGTGCGTGATGGGCCGGTCTGAGTCGTTGCGAACACTGACCGTCAGCCCTTTAAACCAGTCCTCTCCGGCAGAAAACCTTTTGCCAGGTTTAATGACGCCGATGTGGGATTTCGTCAGGGTAATCTCTACGGGCGGGCTGAAGTCGTCTGCTTTTTCGAGAACCGTGTCCCCCTCCTGGTAAGTCACCTCAGTGTGGCCGCGTAAGGATGCAATCGACCAAGGGGAAAGTGTCGAGACAGCCGCTAGCATTAGGAAAGCGAAAAAGCTTAGCCGGGCCGTGGAAGGTGTGCCGTATTTCATGAGGCTTCTCCTATCGCTAGCTAGGACGGTTCCGTGCGAGGCGAACGGTTGCGAGGAAGGACGATTGCTTGATGAGCAGCAGCAGTTTTCGTCGTGGCGCAGAACTTTTACTCCCGTTCAAAATCATTGTCAACGAAATTCTCACCCGCCCTCACGCCGAAACGTCAGGGTTACGCCTCTCGCTTCAATTAGGGTGGCGCGCCGGCAAAACGTGCCCGGAAATCTTCGACCGACCCTCGGCGTCAGCCGGCGCCGACACACTAAAAAAACACCCGGGGCGCGGCCGGATGGCGCTTGGGTGTTGCAACTTCGTACTGCAATAGTGCATCATAGTGCGGTCATTCCTTCTCTCGCGCATCGACGGTGATGCGCCCCGCGCCTCGTGAATGGCGGCGGCGTTCTGGATGGGTTCGAGAGTGAGGCAGTTGTTAACAGACCGGAAGCCGCTCAAACGTTGAGCACCCCAGACGCGAGCCTTCGTTGCCACCGTCCCGCCGAAGTAAACTTCAATGGGAAGCTTCTCTTGATACTCCTTTCGAGGGAGAGGTACATCTGAATGTCCATTAAACTTTACGTCGGCAACCTTTCGTTCCAGACTTCGAGCGAAGACCTCCGCGACCTGTTCTCGCAGGCCGGCACGGTCGAGTCGGCCTCGGTCGTCGAGGATCGCGACACGGGCCGCTCGCGCGGCTTCGGCTTCGTCGAGATGGGTTCGCGCGAAGAGGGCGAGGCCGCCATCCAGCAGTTCAACGGCAAGGAGTTCGGCGGCCGCAACCTCACCGTCAACGAGGCCCGGCCCCGCGAGGATCGCGGCGGCGGGCGCGGCGGCTTCGGCGGCGGCGGTAACCGCGGCGGCGGCGGCAGCGGTCGTGGCGGCTACGGCGGCGGCGGCGGCAATCGCGGCGGCGGTGGCGGCTACGGCGGCGGCGGCAACCGCGAGCCCCGCTGGTAAGCCGGAGCCAACAGCCGGCGACTGACACGCGAAAGCGCCCCCGGCACAAGCAACCGCCGGGGGCGCTTTCTCAATTTTCAAGAGACCGCCCCGCAAGAGGGCGGCGTTAGAAGGAACTGAATGAACTTTTCTGAACTCGGACTCCGGCCCGCCTACGCGCGCCGCTGCGAGTCCCTCGGCTATGAGAAGCCGACCACGATTCAAGAGCGCGCGATTCCCGTCGTGCTGACCGGCGCCGACCTCATCGGCTGCGCCGAGACCGGCACGGGCAAGACCGCCGCCTTCCTCCTCCCGACGATGCAGAGGATGAGCGAGGCGCCCCGGCCGGGCGTCCGCGTGCTCGTGCTCGCGCCGACGCGCGAGCTTGTGACGCAGATTCACGAGAGCTACAAGCAGCTCGCCCCGAAGGGCAGCGCGAAGTGCGCGGCCGTCATCGGCGGCGCCTCGATGTCGAACCAGACGGACGCGTTGCGCCGCGGCGCGGGCGTGGTCGTCGCCACCCCGGGCCGCCTGCTCGACCACGTCGAGCGGCGCACGGTTGACCTGTCGTTCGTCGAGGTGCTCGTGCTCGACGAGGCCGACCGGATGCTCGACATGGGCTTCCTGCCGGCCATCCGCCGCATCCTCGCGGAGCTTCCCGAGAAGCGCCAGACGCTCCTCTTCTCCGCGACGATGTCGCCCGAGATCGAGAGCCTCGCGCGCTCGACGATGAAGCAGCCGAAGATGGTCGAGGTCAGCCCGCGCGGCCGCGCGGCCGTGACCGTCGAGCAGACGGCCTACCCCGTGGCGCTGGAGTCGAAGACGGCTCTGCTGCTCGACCTGTTGGAGCGCGAGCGCGACAACTTCGAGCGCGTGCTCGTCTTCACCAGGACGCGGCGCGGGGCCGAGCGCCTCTCGCACATCCTGCTCGCGCGCGACCACAAGGTGAACCGCATCCACGCCGACCGCACGCAGCCCCAGCGCGAGGCCGCCCTGCGCGGCTTCAAGGACGGGCAGACGCGCGTGCTCGTGGCGACCGACATCGCCGCGCGCGGCATCGACGTGGAGTCGATCTCGCACGTCATCAACTACGACGTGCCGACCGCGCCCGAGGACTACGTCCACCGTATCGGGCGGACGGGTCGCGCCGGCAAGACCGGGCGCGCCATCACGCTCGTCACGCCCGTGGACGAACTCTCGATGCGCGCCATCGAGCGCCTGACGGGCCAGGCGGTCGAGCGCGTGGTGCTCCCCTCCTTCGGCGGCGCGCCCGCCGTCGCGCAGCGTGCGGCGGTCGGCGCGGCGAAGCCCTTCCGCGCGATGCGCGGCGCCGGCAGCAGCTCGCGCCGCAGTTTCCGCCCGCGGCGCGCGGGCAGGTAAGCTCGACTTCAAACGAACGGCCGCGCGGCTCTCTCGAAGGACGCGCGGCCGAAACCCCAACCCAGAGATTCAAGGAGACTAACGATTGGCTAAAGAAGACCTCGTCCCGGCATCCGGCGTAGTAGTGGACAAGCAGCCCAACGCCTTCTTCATGGTTCAGATCGACAACAGCGAACACGTCGTGCTCGCGCAGATTTCGGGGAAGATGCGCAAGAACCGCATCCGCATCCTCGTCGGCGACCGCGTCAGCGTCGAGCTGTCGCCCTACGACCTCACGCGCGGCCGCATCACCTACAGGTACAAGTAAGCCCCGCGCCCCGACCCCGCGCGCCCATGAAATGCGTGTGGCGGCGCCTCGACGCGCCGCCACCATCCGCAACCCACCCGATTCGCCCGCGCCCGCGCGGCGAAGCACGCACGCCTCCGGAGTCCACTTCACCTCCGCGTAAACTGACACGGCCGTCGGCGACGGAATACTTCTGCCACGGAGACGCGGCGGGCGGTGTTCTATTCGTAGGGCGAAGCTTCGGCTTCTCTGTGCCCTCAAAATCCAACACGGCCGAGGTCAACATGCATGCGTAGATTTTCCACCCCCTCGCTCACGGTCTTGCTCTGCCTGCTCCTCTGCGCCGCGCCTTCGTTCGCGCAGGGCGTCGGGCCGGGGAGCGCCGCCGTCAGTCAGGCGGAGGCCGAGAAGTGGCGCGAGGACTTGCGGTACATGGCGCGCGAGATGGAGCTGCGCCACAAGAACCTCTTTCACACGATGACGCGCGAGCAGTTCGAGACGGCCGTCCGCAGGCTGGACGAACGCATCCCCTCGCTCGCGCGCCACCAGATCGTCGTCGAGCTGATGCGCATCGTGGCGTTGGTCGGCGACGGCCACACCAACCTCTCGCCGACGCGCGACCCGAAGGTCGGCTTCCGCACGCTGCCCGTCAAGCTCTACCTCTTCAAGGACGGCATGTTCGTCCGCGCCGCCGAGCGCGGCCACGCCGACCTGCTCGGCGCGCGCGTCGTGCAGATCGGCGACCTCGAAGTGGAAGAGGCGGTCGCCCGCGCGCGCGAGGTCGTCGGGCGCGACAACGAGATGGACGTGCGCTTCTACGCGCCCCTCCTGCTCGCCATGCCCGAGGTGCTCCACGCGCTCGGCCTCTCCGAGAGCCCCGAGGCCGCGCGCTTCACCTTCGAGAAGGGCGGGCGGCGGCAGACCTCGACGCTCAAGCCCGCCGGCCCGTTTGAAATGCTCCCGCCCGACTCGGACTTGAGCTGGCTGCCGAAGGAGGGCTGGGTTGACATGCGCGACGGCGCCGCGACGCCGCTCTGGCTCAAAGACCCGAAGAACAAGTTCTGGTTCGAGCAGTTGCCGAACTCGAAGGTCGTCTACGCGCAGGTCAACGAGGTCAACGACAAGCCGGACGAAACGCTCGCGGACTTCTCGAAGCGCCTGCTCTCGTTCGTCGAGGCGAACGACGTTGACAGGCTCGTGCTCGACCTGCGGCTCGACCGCGGCGGCAACGGCGGACTGCTCAAGCCGTTCGTGCTCGGGCTCATCAAGTCGAAAATCAACCGGCGCGGCCACCTCTTCGTGCTCATGGGGCGGAGCACATGGTCTGCGGCGCAGTTCTTCCTGAACCGCCTGGAGGAGTACACGGACGTGGTCTTCGTCGGCGAGCCCTCGGGCTCGAAGGGCAACGCTTACGGCGACTCGCGCCGCATCACGCTCCCGAACAGCCAGCTCACCGCGCGCGTCTCGGTCTACTACTGGCAGGACTGGCACCCGAGGGACGCGCGCCAGTGGACGGCGCCGGACGTGACGGCCGAGCTGTCGTCGGAGGACTACCGCGCGGGTCTTGACCCGGCGCTCAAGGCCGCACTCGCTTACGCCCCGCGCAAGCCCCTGGGGCAGGTTCTGGACGAGGCTCTGACGGAGGGCGGGGCGGAGCTGGCGCTGAAGAGGTTCCGCGAGTTCAGGGCCGACTACGTCAACAAGTACGCCGAGACGGAGGAGCCGCTCCTCGTCGCGGGCGAGCGGATGCTCGACGAGAAGAAGCCAGAGCAGGCGCTCGCCCTCTTCAAGCTCGACGCCGAAGAGAATCCCCAGTCGCCCCGCGCACTCTACGCCGTCGGGGTCGCACACTTCCGCCTCGGCAACAAGGAGCAGGCGTCGAAGAGCCTGGAGAAGGCTTTGGAGTTAGACCCGAAGTTTTACGAAGCGGCCGACCTGCTCGGGCAGTTGAAGCGGCCGTAAGGGGCGGCGGCTGGCGAGTTGAAATTTCAGATGTCGGGTATCTGCCAGTCGATCTCGGGCCTGCCGGCGTCGCGCAGCGCGCGGTTGGCGGAGGAGAAGGGGCGCGTGCCGAAGAAGCCGTGCCTGGCCGAGAGCGGCGAGGGGTGAGCCGCTCGGAGGACGACGTGGCGGCCCTCGTCGATCATGCCCGCCTTGCCCTGCGCGTCGCGCCCCCAGAGCAGGAAGACGACCGCGTCCTTCTTCGCGTTGACCTTCTCGATGACGGCGTCGGTGAAGGTCTCCCAGCCCTTGCCCCTGTGCGAGCCGATGGCCCCGGCGCGCACCGTCAGCACGGTGTTGAGCATCAGGACGCCCTGCCTCGCCCAGCTCGCCAGGTAGCCGTTGTTCGGGACGCGAAAGCCGGGGATGTCGCTCTTCAACTCCTTGAAGATGTTCCGCAGAGACCCCGGCGGCGCCACGCCCGGCCTCACCGAGAAGCAGAGCCCGTGCGCCTGGTTCGGCCCCGGGTACGGGTCTTGCCCCAGCAGCACCACGCTCACCTTCCGCAGCGGCGTCAGCTCCAACGCCTGAAACGTCTCGCCCTCGGCCGGGTAGACCTCGAACCGCTCGCGCTCCCCCCCGACGAACTCCTCCAACCGCCGGAAGTAAGGCTTCTCGACCTCGCCCCCCACCTGCCTGCGCCACCCAGCCGGTATCGGCGGCATCATGTTCTATGTTCCTTTACCAATAAGTTTGCCGCGCCTGGAAGCATAACTTTGCCGCGGCTAACCACTTAGCCCTTATTCTACAACACCCGCCCCTTTCACCATTCCCACGGTTGGGCGCCTCTTTATCACAGAAAACGGGCACTTCATCACAAAAGTCTTCCCTCCGGGCGGTGGGCCATATAAATCTATTTCGGTGGCTGTAGATGCCGCGTGAGGGAGGCGCGCCGGGCAGGTATGTGCGCTAAGAAAAATTTTGGGGCGTCGGCTCCCGCCCCCTCATGATGGCCGCGCTCCTGTTTGTCTGTGCGGCGGGCGGGCGCCCCCGGCAGCACCAAAGCCTGGAGGCCGGCAGGGAGTTCACACGGATGTTCTACGAGCGCCTCTGGGAGAAGTCCTGGTGCTCGAGAGCACGCCTTTCGGAGAAAGGGGTTCGACGACTGTGATCACACGACGAGAGTTCATCGCGCTCGCGGCGAGCTACGGCGCGACTCTGGCGTTGGGCGGAACGGCGAGCGCGCGTTCCAAGGTAAACTGGCGGGAGCGACGCGACCTGTTCCCGGAAGGCGTCGCTTCGGGCGACCCCGACTCCGGCAGCGTTCTCCTGTGGACCCGCAGGCCCTTCGATAAAGGCGAGCGCCAGATGCTGACGGTCGAAGTCGCCGAAGACGAGCGGTTCCGCCGGGTCGTGGCGCAGGCGCGCGCTCCGGTTTCGCCGGCGACCGACTGGACGGCCCGGGTGCTCGTCGGCGGCCTCAAGCCGGCGAGGGCCTACTGGTACCGCTTTACCGACCGAGACGGAAACGGCAGCCGCATCGGCCGCACCCTCACCGCTCCGTCGGCGGATGATCCGCGGCCGGTGAACTTCGCCTTCGTCAGCTGCCAGGACGTCAACGAAGGCACGCTCAACGCCTATCGCCGCATGATCTTCGAAGACGAACGCGCCGCCCCGGGCGACCAGCTCAATTTCGTGCTTCACCTCGGCGACTTCATTTACGAGGTGGTTGAATATCCGGACGAGGTGAAGACGCGGTATGACCGCACGATCTACGAGGTCGCGCGCATCCCGGATGGCTTAAAGGTCGGCCCCTTCCACATACCGCTGACCGTCGATGGCTACCGGGCCGTCTACAAAGGCTATCTCGCCGACCCCGACCTCCAGGACGCTCGCGCGCGCTGGCCGTTCGTCGCCATCTGGGACAACCACGAATTCTCGTGGCAAGGCTGGCAGAGCATCCAGAAGGCCGGCAAGGCGCGGCCCGGCCAGAGCATCAAGGTCGCCGCCAACCAGGCATGGTGGGAATATCTGCCGTCGCGTTGCAAGAAGGTCAGCGGGCCCTCGCTCGAAAGCTTCGATCCGCCCGCGGTGACGAATGTCGCAATCGAAAAGTGGGACGAGAACGGCCTTGGCGACGAGCCGAACAACCTGGCCGCGATCAACAGCCTGATCGGCTACCGCTCTTATCGCTACGGCAAACACCTCGACCTCATCATCACCGATCAGCACAGCTATCGCAGCGCCGACCCGTTCAGCGACCCGGCGGCCGGAGCTTTCGGGCCGGAGTTCCCGGGCATGTTTCCGGAGGACGTGGCGCAGGTTCTCGACGGCGGCCGTGCGTTCAACGGCGGGAATCCGCCGGCGGAAGTCAGCTTCAACGGCGCGCATGTTCCCAATTCGCAACGCAACGCACCGCCGCACACGATCCTCGGCGCCGAGCAGAAAGCCTGGTTCAAAGACCGGCTCCGCAATTCAACCGCGACGTGGAAGATCTGGGGCAATTCAGAAGGCGCACTCGACGCGCGCGCCGACCCGCAAAATCTGCCGCCGGGCCTGACCAAGGAAACGTGGCCGAAGACCACCTATGCCACGTTTGTTATCGGCGATTACGGCATGGCCTACAGAGAGCGCGCCGAGATCTACGACCTCGTGCGCGACGCAAAGATCACCGGCTTCGCAATCGTTTCCGGCGACCGCCACAGCTTCTGGGCGGGCTACGCGACCTCGGAACTGCCGCCGGGCAAGTTCGATCCCGTAGGCTTGAGCTTCGTCGGCGCCTCGCTATCAAGCGCAGGAACAATGGAAGCCGAGGAGCACAGTTTTCCCAAGACCGATCCGCTGCGCCCGCTGTTCCTCGCCGACCGGCCGGACGGCGCGAAGCCCGACTGGACGCACAACATGCTGGTGAAGCACGGCGTCCGCTCGTGCCTTGAATATGCCAAGAGCTTCGACCTACAGCGCGCGCGTTCCCTGTCGAACCCCAACCTTGCCCCGCACCTCGAGTTCGTCGATCTTGGCGGCCATGGCTATGCGAAGGTTCGGCTCGCGGGCAATGAAATGCGGACGGAGTTCGTGTGCATTCCGCGGCCCATTGCACGGAGCGAAAGACCGGACGGCGGGCCAATCAGGTATCGGGTATTGCACACTGCTGCACTGTGGAAGAGCGGAGAGCGCCCGCAACTGAAGACGTCGGTGCTCGAAGGCGACGTCGGACTGTCGATCTGACCGTGCTCCTGCGGCGACGTGGCGCAATTCTGGTTCCGGGTGAACGCCACGTCGCCGCAGGGGCACGATGCTCCGCCTTCGCCCGCGCGATGGGGCCTGTCGCAGCGTGAGAGGAATTCGCCAGCAGATTCGGGCCTGACTAGAGAAATACCTTTGCCTCACCCACAATTCCGCGCTGACCAGCCTTTGAAACACTGGAAGCATAAGTTTGCCGGACGCAATTGGAAGCATAAGTTTGCCGCTCCGGCAAACTTATGCTTCCAGTCACACTGTGACTTTACCCATCAGTTTGCCGCAACTGGAATCATTCCTTTGCCGCAGATGATGTAAAAGTCTTTCCTTTCCAGCGATAGGTAAGACCGAATATTTCTAAATTGGAAGCATTCTTTTGCCGAAAGTGCAAATCGGAACCAAAAGTTTGCCGAGAGTACGAGTCAGAGTTTAATGAAGTGTCAGTACTAGCCTGACAAGTAATCACATAAAGCAGTCAGCCTTATCAGGCATGACGGGTTTGAGGTTTTATAAGCTTGCTTCTAGATACCTTACAGAAGGAATACATGTACCAGCAGCTTTTCACCTTTGAATATCCTCAACTGTGGTCCTAGTTCAGGATCTATTATACTTGCTTCAATTCGTGCCGATTCCTCGGCATCAAGAATACGAACATCTGCATCTTTAAGCCCTAATCCACTAAGTGAAGTACTTGGTATTATCCCCGCGCCCTCGGTAACAATGTACCTGCTATGTAAAGGGCTATCATTATTGGTAGCAGTTCCAACAACTTTAATTTGAGTCCAAGGTGCCGGAGACTGTGAAATGTTATTCCAAGCTGCACGATATAAATTTTCTATGTTCCGATCACCTGGTGATATCCCTTTATGTGCCTTCCAAGTGGTAAGAATATAAACCTGGACATCTGGGTGTATATGTTTTAAGAGTTCGAGATCCGAAGGGCTAAAATAGGGGTCATAAATCTTAAGATAACCTGTGGCCTCTGTTTCCAACCAACCTTGTAAAGTTAACAGGGCATCTTTACGCGTTCCAGCTCTAAAAAAAAGAATATTATCGGGTAGTGACATATCATTAATGATGAGGAAATTTTGTTCTCTTATACCGGTCAAAAACTGCCCTATCGCCAGACAGAGTTGTAGTGAATCAATAATATTATTGAAGATATTTGTATGTACTGTGCTTTGCTTAGTTTGCCGTTGGGTATTCTCGATAGACCAAGCTATTACTGGGTAAGTATCATAGAAAGATGCATCAATCATACTATTCAGCCATTGGCCAGCATCTTTAGGATGTCGTATAGGTCCTGAACCTGAATTAAGTGCCCCTAACAGTTGCCAAGCCGCCTTACCCATACTGGACTGCAATTCCTCCACAGAAGTAGTTTTGTCTTTTTTTACTTTGGTAGGATTTCGCTCTAAATCTTCTACTAATATATTGAGTCTGGCATTGTGCTCAGCAAGAGGATTTTCAATAAGAGTAACTAAGCTGGCAGCAAAATCAGGATCTAATGCATGAGCAGTCTTTAAAATCTGGCCAGCAAGATCATCTCTTGCCTTATCCCAGAAATTCACCCGCAATAAAGTCATAGCAGTTTGCAGGTGCATTCTCGCAGCTTCCTTAACATTCACAGACTTCCAAGCTCTAGCGATAAAATAAGTGCGATTGGCTCTGTCTAAGACGTTTGTAATTTGTGGTAGAAGATTTTCGGCTTCTTGAATACAGGCATGCCCAAACTTCATATCACTACGATAACTTTGTTCGCCGATAAATGACAGAACAAACACTTTATCTGCCATATTTGGTATCGTACGAGCGTCTTGAATTATGTCAGCCCAAGAAGGAGAAGGAGTAACTCTTTTAGCTGCTGCCATTTTTAATCTAGTGATAATTGCTTGAGCTGCTATTAGGAAGCCATTATGTTGAATGTATTCAGGATTCGGCAGCTTACTGGAAGCAATTTCATCCAGCCGCTGAATTATGTCGAGAGCCTCCTTTTCAACTAAGGAACGGCAAATTTCTTTATTTGGATTGATTGGGTCTTTTTGAACTAAAGCTGCGACAAAATCTTCCATAGCCCAAACTAAAGTAGCGTCACGATTCATTGCTTTTAGAACCTGACAACATCTTCTTGCTGTTCGCAGATCAATTTTTTTATCTATTGTGGACCACTCAACTGGATCGTCGGGTAATTTTTGAGACATTAAGTATTTAAGTATATTGTCCAAAGCCCGATCCTGATCAAACGGAGCCAATTTCGCAATCAACTCGAAGGCCCAGTCAGAGTGATATTCAAATAGTGATGCACCTGTTTGTACTATAATTCTTATTTTATCTTCTTGATCGGCACAGGTTTCAAGATAGGGTATTACTCTGTTATCAAGAATCTCTCTGAAGTCATCCTCTCTCCGAGCCAGATAATGTCGTAATGCCAAATCCGAGAACAGCTGGCACTGCAAACTAACAGAAGGCACTATGCCAATCATTCTATCGAGTTTATCCCTGTACACCTTATATTCAGTATCAACAGGAATAACCCCAGAGAATGCTCTTAGAGTTAAGCGCACGCTGTTCAGATAAATTTCCGCGAATGATTCCTCTGCAAGAGGAGAGATCTTCCGATCTGCTATAGCTTGTTCAAAAAGATGGCGGGCTAGGTCTGGAGAACTCTTGGCAAATATGGTGGCTAAGCTAAACTCAAGACCAACCTTAAACCATAATATGTCAACTTTCGTTAGCGCCTTCTGTAATTGTTCATAATAACTTCTCGCCGAGTTAGCTTCACCGGCAGTCGCTAGCGCTTTGATAGCATAAGCATATGCGTAACATTGATTAGTTGCACTTTGCATCCTACCGATTTCATTAATAAATCGCTTAGCCTTAGGCAACCGCGTAAATGTATCCCCTTGAGAGAAACGCCTAATTATCCGAAGTAGCGAATACTCCCTCTTCATGTCTTCGCTTATCTTACCCAAAGTAGATTCAATGAACGATAAATCCACATCATCGATAGCGCGGTCAGAATAAGCCCATAGAATTTCTTGTAAAGCCTGATCCCGCCTATCCACTGCGTTTAACTTGGCGGCAAAACTAACTGCTAAATCGGGTCTTACTCTTGTTAAAGTTCCAATAATGTTTCTGGTGATTTGAAAGTGCTCACCTGCTCCTCCTAGTAGCTCATCGAATTCTTTAATTAACCTCTCCTCTATTTCAGTCTCTACATTTAGTGATTGAGTCTTATCTATTTCTGGCAAGCTAATAAGCACCCGAACCAAACAAGCGCACCGCACGTCCAAATCAGTTACATCATCAAAAGAGAAATATGTCTTGAGGAAACGTTCAATACCCAATCCGCTTGAATAGTTTTCCTCACATGCCGCTAGGACGAGCTCTAATCTGGTTAATTCTTCAAAGGGTTCGGTGATGGAACTCGACTTCAGCAGATCTAGCCGTTCTATCAGCCTAACGGCCTCAGAACTAGAACAAGCTTTTAGCGGTTCTGCAAATTGCCTAAGAGATCGTATGGGTGCAGCGTAACTCGGGTCTACTGTAATAATCTCTAGTGCCTTTTCGACAACTTGGAATGCTTGAGTATTGCCTCTATTAGAATTACACCATGTACGAAGTAGTAATACTTTACCGGACGTATCTTTAATCTTTTCTACCTCTAATAGCACTTCTTCAACGGTTAACTTACCCGCCCTTGAGGAATGCGCACTAGCAAAATCTCTTATACTTTGATCCGTTATCCGAGATTTAATATCTTCATCTGAAATTGGGCGGAGATTTATCGCAAGAGTAGCTCGGGCTATGTCTAGCGCGTTCTCACCAGCATCCTCTCCGACGCTTTTTTCCACCAGACTCAGTGCAGATACGGGAAGAACTTCAAACAAGGATGCTGCGATCTTGACCGCTCTCTCTTTTAAGCTAGAGGCATCTATGTTAGCTGCCATCTGATCTAATTCAGTAAGCACATTCTCTGGTATTCTCAGGCCTTCTTTCTGCATCCGACTACATACTTGCGCTAGGATCTCCAACCTGTCTGCCGGCAACAGGGCTTGGTAGGCTATCTCAAAAGCTTGCTCATAATCGCCTAGCTCAAGCAGCGCTCCTATCTCCGCTTCAGCTACTTGACCTTCAGAAATGTTTTTCAGAAGCGAACTGACTAGAACATGTTTAATAAGAAGTTGCCAGTCTTCTTTTTTAAAAGACTGATCACCAACTACTCTTAGCGTCTGTCTTAACAAAGATGTATCACGACTACGGTCAAGAGCACCGATTAAGTAATCAGTACTAACAAGATCTTTTAGTTGCTCGTATCGGCGTGGTTCAGCTAAATAAGTGGGGAGAAGTAACAAAGAGCTTTTAGAGTAAGGATCCCGGGCGTAATAAGTAATCAAAAGGTCCTCAGCTTGTTCCTGAAGCCGTCGTAAGCGTTGAGCTACATAATGCTTATACGCATCAGAGACAAACACTACTGTTTGGTCATCAGATGTCAGCTTAAGGAAGGATGCTTTTGTTATTAACCTATCAATCTCTTCAGGATTTGAGGAAGTTATACTGCTCAATTGTTGAACTGATAATTTTTCTTTTGCGTACGCGAGCACAGAAAGCGTGAGGAGCAGAGCATCACCAATTGGCTGTATCCTTGAAAACTCTATATCAAAGAGTGCTTGTAGCTCTTTAGGCAGTTTAGAAGATATGTCTTGGAAACTAACACCGTCTGAAAGTAATCTTCTGATAGCAGAAAGGTAACCAGGCATTCCCCCACATACATTATGTACCTGCTTGATATCATCAATATCTAACCCCAGTCCCTCTAGATAAAAAATGCTTTCTCTATCAGAAAAGAATAAAACATCCCAACCAAAATAAGAGAAAGGCAGTTCCCTACCAGGCTCAGAACTAGCCAACAGATAAATGTTTGGCAGAGGCTCAGCCGGCAGCAATTCAACAATCGTCTGTTCTTGATTCTCTACAGGAATAGCTTCAAGGCCGTCGATAACAAAGTAGTAAGGTATTTTATCCCTGCGGGCTTGTTGGGCCACTTTTCGCAGGTAATCATTAAATAGCTGTTTAAGCTGAGAGGTATTTAGGTTTTCTAACTGCTCGGTTCGTCTTCCTAGGACTTGACCCATTTGTTCGCACAAGTCCAATAAAAAGTACCTCGGATCAGACGTTATAACTGTCGTGCCAACAAAGAAGCTAAAACATTGATAGGGAAGACTCTTGACAAATTGTGCTAGTAATACTGATTTACCTGACCCAGACGGCCCTTGAACTAATATGACCTTTCTTTCAGGGGTAAACCTATCCCTCAAGAAACTTATAAGATTATCGCGTGAGACCTGAGGTTCAAGTAACTCCGGGAACGTAGTACTCAGTGATGTGAGGTCGATTTTATCTGGCATATAGTTAGCGAAGTTGCGGTGAGAAGATTCGATGCCCCACTGCCGCCTGTTTTGAGCCTAAAATGCGGCTTGGTCTAACATTTCTTTCACCCTTTCAGAGGGAAACCATTAACGTATGATGGCACTAGGTCCCTTTACTTTCATTGACCGATCAACCTGCTGAGCATGATTATTGAACAATTTTTTCTTGATAATTACAAACATTAATTTAGTTACCCGGTTACATAAAGTAATTACACCATAAAAGCTATTGGTGAAATTCTCCAAGTCATGTTCCGTAAATTTCACTCCATGCTTCTGGGTAATACTTGCGCCGAAAGCATAAAAGCTATATCACTTTCCTCGAAGACCTCTACGATTCTTGATATCAAGCTCAACAGCAGCATTTCTCTTCCGGAATAATCTATTTGGCAATTCAAGTGAATCATCAATTAAAACGTCTGTAGATATCCCAGCAAGACGAGCATAAGCAAGCAGGAGTAATAGAGGCGGCTCACGCTCACCTCGCTCCATACCTGATATATTAGTCGGGTAAAGTGGTGAATCTTTATAGTCCAGTCGCTCAATCATTTGTTCAAGCGTCACCCCAAGCGAAACACGAATCTTCCGAAGCTTTTCGCCTAAGCGCGCAGGTCGCGGGCGGTGTGAGCGTCCCATCAGTAATACCTCCCTGATGGGGTGCGCGCGCAAAGTCTAATTCCCGGCTCTTGCCTATTTAGGCAAATATCATCTAAATTGCATTGTGTCGCCGGGAGCAAAAAACCATCATGCTCCCTAGCGTCGCACATTAACCGTGCTGTTAATCGGGCCGGACATGCGCTAAGGCAAACAATTGTCAAACTCGAGCTTGCGTAAGATATCAAACGATATCGTTTGCAGGCTACCTGATTATTTTATTAGCAAGAAAATACGCCCCCTGTGAGTAATAAATAATGTCTCCATCTAGATTAATTATATGGGAGATGGTTTATGGCGCGCTCGTAATTTGTTTTCTCTCATCACCTATAGTGTTGGCTCAACAGACACATCAAAGCCATAGGAGCCCATCGCCTACAAAATCTACAGCTAAAGGAGTCAAAACGGGCTGGTACACCTTCACTGGTCCTGATGGTGACTTCACCCTCGCTTTTCCCCGTAAGCCAAAACGAGTAGAGGATGTGCAGGGGCCAGTAACGGTCCTGCGTCGGTATGCCTCCTCCACTGAAGACACTTACTTTGAGATCAGCATTCAAGATACAGGAGGCTCACCGGATAGCCCGGAAGCTAACGAGCTTAGTCACAAATACGAGCAGAATATGGCAAGGCAGCTAGCTGAGGACGGAACCAAGATCGTCCAAATACGGCGACTGTCAAAGGGTAGCTTCGAGATGGAATTATGGTTTCCAGCCCTGAGCCCCGGCGAATACCAACATGGGCTGAGGCGCGGAGTCATCCATAAGGGACGGCAGTATCACTATGGCTGCAATTCTTTAACCATAGGCAAAGAGGTCAACAAAGATTTGTGCCGTCGCTTCCTTAACTCATTCCGTATTATTGGGCCACCGCAGTAGGTAAGGGCAAATTCATAGGTAAGGGCAAATTCATATGGAGAGCGGGAGCAGACTGACCCTGCGCGAGAGGGCCGCCCAAGCTTGGAAACATGAGCGTCCTCTGCGGGAGGCTGCTCGAGTAGAGAAGCAAGCGAGACAGTTGGAGGCGGTTCAGAAAAAGCTAGAACAGATATTTGGCCCGGAGTCTAACATCAAGTTGGGGCTGAGTCCTGCCGGCACTATCACTGCTGAGGTCGAGGATGTGCGATTCACAACAGACTTTTATGAAGATGATTTCTTCTGCTCGCTAGCAATAATCGTGAAGGAAGTTTGTGCCTTCTGTGGCAGAGACATGGTGCTCGGTAGAGTTGATGATCTGGCTGATTTAGGAAAGAAGTTAGAAGAATTTGAAACGGGGATTAGTCACTCTTGTCTAAGATTGAATGGATAATTGACCAAGACTTTCACTCTGCTTAATCAATAGATGTACTAGCGGCTTGATGCCTACACACAGCTTGACAAATATACACCCGTGCGTGTATATAAACCTAATCCTTACAAGTATTTACAACAGTCACAAGATAGTGTATAAGGACGGTGTTTGAGTGCCTATTTTGAGGTTTTGGTACTCATAAACGAATCGACCTAGAGCGTGCTTGGCTTGGCCCCCGAGTCGCTCCAGGTCAACCGTTTTTGCTTGCCTTGCGGCGGGCGGCTCTTCGTGTATCCGAATGCGCCTTTGTGCATTCTACTCACGTTTGCCCCCTTGTCAAGGGCTTTGCTCACCCTAATCTAGGTTTACCTAATTTTTGCTTCTGGGGATTTGCCAAACAGCGAATTCTGTTGGTTTGCAGAGTTCAAATTAGATCGGGGGATCAAACAATGCTTACCAATCAACAGTTTGAGTTATGGTGCAAGAGAATCGGCTTCTCTAAAGAGGCACAAATTCTCATCAGTCAAATCCGTAATACCCCTCCCGCACGCTCTGTGAATAGCATGACGGGTAATGTCACAGCGCGATTTCCGAGCCGGAAAATGGGAGCAGTTATTCAAGCAGAGAGCCACAAAAATGAGCTGGCATTCATTCGTGAACATGATGGTGATGATGATGTTTTGGAGTTCTATGACCAGCCTAACACTATCAAATTGGACTATGAGGCAGCAAATGGGCGGCGCGTTGGGGTTTTACACACTCCCGACTTTTTCATACTCCGAACTGACGAAGCTGGTTGGGAGGAGTGTAAGACTGAAGAGAAACTTGTAGAACTATCTGGTAAGAGTCCGAATCGGTACTTTAAGGATCAGGACGGCAGGTGGCGATGTAGTCCAGGGGAGCGATACGCCGCCGCGTACGGCTTTTATTACCGTCTTCGGTCAATGCAAGAAATTAACTGGACGTACCAAAGGAACCTTGAATTTTTAGATGACTATTATCGTAACGATGGACACGCCATAAGGGAATCTGCCCTCACCTCGCTACGCTCTGAGGTCATAGGAGAGCCGGGTCTGTCCTTGAAGGATCTACTTAGAAGAACGCAAGGGACAGCTGATTACGATGATGTTTTCATGCTGATTGCGCGTGGTGAGTTGTACGTTAATCTTCGGTTGGAGCTGCTAACGAAACAAGATGAGGTTCGTGTGTTTCCTGACGAGGAAACGGCCGATGCATATAAAACCTTAATACATACAACGTCGCCAAGTTGGCGAAGCGGTAGAAGTTACATTGAGCTACAGGTAAATAGCGTCGTTTATTGGGGAGACAAGAGATGGACGATTGTGAATGTCTGTGAATCAGCAATCAGTCTTGTCGGAGAAGCCGACGCTTTTACTGAAATTCCTATTTCCGCCTTTGAAAAACTCGTGCAAGAGGGGCGCATATCTGGAATCACGCCAAGTGAGCAAACCATTCATCCAGAAGTTAAGAGGCGTCTTAGTCAAGCTAACCAACAAATCTTCATAGAGGCTAATCATCGATACCATATCGTTCGCGCATTTATGCAGGGCGATCCTCTTCCCAAGGGGAATAAAGTTGCCGAGCGCACGATTCGGTATTGGAAGTCAAAATATTGCGCGGCCCAGATGGCTTACGGCAATGGATATATAGGACTTCTCTCGCAAAGGAAGACTGGGAATACTATGAAGAAACTACCAGAACAATCACACGCTCTAATGGATGAATTTATAGATAACGAATATGAAACCCATAAGCAGAAATCCAAGCATTCAGTCTATTCAATTTACCGACAAGCCTGTATACAACGTGGAGTATTACCGGCGAGCTACAAAACGTTCTGCCGTGCCGTAAAACAACGTTCTCGTTATATCCAGACATTAAAACGTCAGGGTCATAAGAGAGCATACGATTATAAGGAATCGTACAAGGAGTTAACGCCTACCACTCCAAGACATGGAGAATATCCACTCCACATAGCACATATAGATCATACACAGCTTGATGAAGAATTGGTTTGTTCAGAGACAGGGAGAAAGCTTGGCAGGCCGTGGGCCACATTCCTAACCGACGCCTTCTCACGAAGAATGGCCGTCTACTTAACTTACGATCCCCCAAGCTATCGCTCCAACATGATGATTTTACGCGAATGCGTCAGACGATTTGGGAGGCTGCCCCAAATCATTGTAGTTGACGGCGGGCGAGACTTTTCAAGCACCTACTTCGAGACTGTATTAGCCCGCTATGAATGCACAAAAAAGACTAGACCTCCGTCAGAGGGCCGGTTTGGCTCAGTAAGCGAGAGGCTTTTCGGCACAGCACATACTCAATTTATTTACAATCTTCAAGGCAACACCCAAGTAATGCGGAATGTTCGACAGGTGACGAAAGCCGTCAATCCAAAGGAGAATGCTATATGGACATTAGAACAGCTGTATATCTACCTCTGCAAATGGGCTTATGAAGTATATGAAACTATCGAACATCCCGCCTTGGGATTATGCCCCCGCGATGCGTATGCCAGAGGGTTAGCCAACACAGGAGAACGCGCTCCTCGCCTAATAACATATAATGAAGAATTCAGAATACTCACACTTCCCACAACCGCTAAATCAACTGCCAAGGTGGTTCCAAGCCGGGGCGTTAAGATCAACTACATCTATTATTTTTGCGAGGCATTTCGTGACCCAAAGATCCAGGGGGAGCGAGTTGAAATTCGCTATGAGCCTTTCGACATAGGGCGGAGCTACGCATATGCCCGTGGTCAGTGGGTCGAATGCTACTCGGAACATCACGCCATACTTCGCAATCGCTCCGAACTGGAGTTAATGATTGCTACAGCTGAGTTGCGTACGCGTCGTACACTACACTCCAAAGAGTTCAATGTTACAGCAGCTAAACTGGCAAGTTTTTTTCAGTCGATTGAGTCAGAGGAAATCCTGTTAAGACAGAGGATGATTGATCGGGAATCGCGCAACCTTTACGCGATTGTTCCGCGGAACACTGAACAGCGTAATCCTGTGGAAAAGTCTCACAATCCAACGGTCCTCAAAATATACGAGGAGTTTTAATTATGGATGGCGACGCTAAAGATAGATTCCCCCGCCATCTCCTCAATGAACCTGGCGCGACCCGCCTTAAGTATTTCAGGGAGCTTAAGGTCAAACACCCTCTACTATCTAGCGCCTACAACGAACTATGGAGCGCCGTAAGAGATTCCAACCCGGGTTCCATAATTTTCCTTCTAGGGCCACCGGGTGCAGGTAAGTCTACTCTGCTAGAGAAAACAAGGGCGCGGCTTACGGAAGCGATGTTAGAAGAGTTAAGAGTGAATATGGAACGTCTTCCAGTTGTCATGGTTCAACTCAATTCGCCTACTCATGGCAGTTTCGACTGGATAGAGTATTTCAAAGAACTCTTAGCGGAGATGGAGGAACCGCTTATAGATTACAAAGAAGATATAGAAGCGCTGCAAGATATTCGCCAAAGGAGCCACACGCGCTTTCAAAGTAACATGCGACTACTCAATAGTGAACGACCAGGGGTTCGCGCGTTGCGATTAGCTTCATTCCAAACTCTCAAGCATCGTAAACCGTTAGCCGTATTACTTGATGATGCACAACACCTTGGAATTGTAAGTTCGGGGCGCAAATTGAGCGATCAATTAAACGCGATCAAAACACAGGCCAGCAAATCCTTAGTTACACATGTCCTCTGCGGCACATATGAACTCGCTCCTCTCCGCAACTTAAATGGTCAGCTAAGTCGCCGTAGCTTCGATATACACTTTAAGCGTTACCATGCTAACGACGTAGCGCAAAGAGATGAATTCATCAACGTGCTATACACCTTCCAACAGCACATCCCGCTGCCCAAAACATCTGATTTGATTTCCCGTTGGGATTATTTCTACGAACGGAGCATCGGTTGTATCGGCGTCTTAAAAGATTGGCTAACACGCGCACTATCTTTGGCAATAGGAGATAACAGCGAAACCCTATCAATGGAGTACATCGAGCGGCGCGCGCTCTCGGTTACACAATGCACGAACATGCTTCGTGAAACATTAGTAGGAGAGAAAGAGTTTGAAGAAAGTGAGGAAAGCAGATCGTTTCTCCGACAAAATCTGAAACTCCCGACAATGCCAATAGTTCTTACGGAACAAGATCCTCAAGCTTCTATAAAGCCCATGATAAATAGTAAACCACGCCGCAAAGGTCGTGTAGGAAAGCGAAACCCAAAGCGTGACAAAATTGGTGTAGGAGCTGCGTGACAACTGGAATTTCTGTTCATGATGGGAGAGTGACCTATCGGCTCTGGGATACCCATGCGCCCGAGTTTCCTGCACGCTCCCGGCTTTTCAAGTTAGAACCTATCAAGGTAGGAACCGCTGAGGTAGAAAGCCTTACGAGTTATCTCTCTCGCCTTGGAGCAGAGCATTGCACTTCTCCCCGCAGACTACTGCTAAATGAAGTTTTAGCATCCGAGGGGAAAGCTACTTATTCAAATGCCACACTCTTCGCAGCCCACAGGCTCAACGGTATACAGGAGATCGCTGATATCGCAACATCAGTACTCGAGCGTCTAACGCTCCGTGATGATCTACGCCATATGACGTTACTTAACTGGGGGACTGTTATTTCGGCCAGTCAACTTTTACGGAGAAAAAAAGTATGGTGCGCAATTTGTTATGAAGATTGGCTAAGCGATGGTCAAGTTATATATGACCCACTTGTTTGGGCAATAGAAATCATCACAAACTGTCCAAGGCACGATAAGCGCCTGTGCGAAAGATGCCCGGAATGTATGCGCCAGTTACCCCTCCTAGATAGACACTCCATTCCCGGCTATTGCTCATGGTGCCAAACATGGCTAGGCGCTACCAATAAAGCATATTTGAAGCAGAGGACTTTTAAAGGCAATGAACAGACAGATGTGTCTGGGCAGGCTCATATAGCTCTTTCAGTCGGCGAACTTTTGTCTTGTTCACCAAATATGAAATCCATCTTATCTCCTGAAAGCTTCGTTGCTAACCTTGCAGACTCTATTGCCAAAAAGGCAAGTCATAACATCAATTTCTTTGCCGACCTTGTAGGTATCTGGAGTGGTACGATACGACGCTTACTTGTCTGGCAAACCAAACTCCGGCTTGAAGTGCTATGTAAGCTCTGCTCCCGCCTGAACGCTTCCCCACTTGACTTGCTGCTTGATAGAGGAAATGACGAAGCTCTTCGAAAACGGCATCTCTTACTAGAAAGAGACATACCGTTGGTTAAAGAAATTGTCCCTTGGGAGGAGGTGAAAGGGAGGCTACAGTTAGCATTAAAGGAGAGCCCGCCGCCTTCTATGGAAGCCGTTGCGCGTCATATGGGATACTATCCCCCTAAAATTAAAAAGCACTACCCAAAGCTTTGTAAGCAGATTATCAATCGGTACTGGGAAAATCAGAAAAATAAGCGCCCTCCCCAAGAGACAATAATCGGCGCATTAAAAGCTGCACTCAAGGAAGAGCCTCCACCATCATTACAACGGGTGTTTAGACGCTTAGGATGTAAGGATACCGGCTATTACTACTATGTTAATTATGTAGACTTATGCTTCGCAGTCGCCAAGCGGTACAAGGCGTACAGAAATAAGCCTTTTAATAAAGGTAAGGGTCAGAGGCGACTGAAAGCCGCTCTCGATGAGGAGCCGCCTCCTTCATTTTCAGAGATAGCTAGGCGGCTTGGACATAAAAGAGAGTTCGTGCGGCGGAAGTTTCCTGAGCTATCGACGATAATCACTTCTCGCTATCTGCATTACATGAAAGTCCTACGCAAAGAGAAAGCGGATAGGCTTCGACATGAGATCAGGAAGGCGATACCGCAACTTTCGGCTGCTGGCCTGAACGCTTCGGAAGCAAGAGTAAAAGCGCTCGTCAAACCAACCCTACCCAACCTCGGCCGTGATAGTCTCTTCAAACAAGCCCTGCGGGAAGTGAAAGCAGAGTCAGGACTGGCATAACCCTTCTCGCATTCTCTCCAGACACTTTTTTGTACAAACTCGCCACTCTTTAGTGGAAGCATAAGCTTGCCGCGCGTTATTGGAAGCATAAGCTTGCCGGAGCGGCAAAGTTATGCTTCCAGTCACACACACAGACACACTCCCTATAGGGTGCAGCACAAAGGCTGAATTATCGAACCCAATTTCAACAGCTTACGGTAATTAATGAACCAATAAAGGTGAACCCTAGGAATCATAAGAGCCGAAAATACCGTGTTTGTGAAAGATATAACCTTAAAAGTCCAATCGTAGAAATGGACTGTCGCTTCTCTCAATGAGATCCTCCACGAAATTGCTACTCAAGGAAAAGCAACTTACATTTTAAGGATGTCAGGCTAATAGTTGGAGGGCATCTAATGACAACCTATTCCCCGCACGCGAATACAGTAAGCGCAAGTCTGATCACCGCCCTGTTTCTCGCTTGAGAACTTCCCATAATGTATCTAAGGCAATGTCAGTAAATATCGTCAACCACGAAGTTTGAATTAGCGAGCGTAAAATTTTATCTCTGTTAGTGCCTATATCTCTTAAGGCAATTATCACTCCCCGTATAATAAAGTGACTTTCCTGCCTATTTTTTAGGAGCGTTAGAAATAGTTTTTCTGTTTGCGGGTTGTCCGGCTCTCTTTGTCTAAGAGAAAAGACAGCCATTCTACGGACATACTTTTTCTCTTGCCGGTTAAGTAAAATCTCTACAAGCGCCTTTGTTATATCGCCTCTATTGCCATCCATATAACCCAATGCTCCTGCCGCCCCCCTTCGGGCCCATACAACATCACTCTTGTCTTGAACGATATTCAGCAGAGTTACTAAAACCTCATTGTCGCCTTGTGCAATCTGCCCGAGGGTGAATGCCGCATTCATACGTAAATACGGATCTTCAGTTCTGTCCTGTACTATCTGCAATAACAAGTATATTGCTTCCCCGTCATCCTGCCCCGCCCTATTTAAAGCGGCAGCAACTTGCCGACGCAACCCAATTTGTTGTGTTCCGTCCCTCAAAATGTTTAATAATGCTTTTGATATCTCTTTTTCACCTAGCCACATATTTGCTAAGGCATCGACCGAAGCCACAAGCAATCTTACGTCTTGCTTTTTATCCCGAATGATATTCACAAGAGTACTTTTTATATGAACGTCGTCTTGCGCTACGCGGCCAAGTGCAACTGCTGCAGATCTACGGATAGGAAGGGGTGCCTTTATGTTTCCCCAAAGTATGTCAAGCAGAAATTGATTAATATCACCAACATTTGCACGAGCATTGCCTAAAGCGGTTGCTGCTGCTCTACGTAAGCCTAGAGATGCTTCGTGGTTAACTGTAATCTGCTTCAAGACGTCAAGAATTTTGACGTCTTCACCCCATTCCCGCCCCAATGCTGATACTGCGTCAATAAGCGTTTGGGGCTCGCACGTTCTTTCCTCAACTATTTGCAACAGAAAGTTCCGACTGCGAGTGCCAAGTATAGTTGAATCGGTATAGCCCATAATTCCAGTAAGCTCTGAACGCAGCCTTATAAAAGGAGGTTGAATCCAAAGCTCAGTTATCACGTCATGAATTTTAAAGAGCATAGTCGATGGAATCTGTACATTGTCACCAGCACAACGTACTGCTAGTAGCATATCTGATATGCTCATCAAGGATGAGACAATTCCATTCTCTGTTCTTTCATCTTTTAATCGTGAAATCTTCTCAAGGATGAGGTTAAATGGAGTGTGAGCATTCAGAATATTTTCAACAAATGCAGTTGAGTAATCCCCTCGCAGGCAGCCTGCAGTAAGTAATATTACTTCATGCCAACGAGATTGATGCAAATGAGGTTTTAAAAAGTCGAATGCATTCATCCGCTCGCTCAAATATCTTGCTGCAAAATACTCTTGGAAAGTGAGATGAACAAAACCGAATTCATTGGGACTTCTCTCCACTAGAAGACCCATCTGTTCCCGCGCTAATATTATAAAATCGTGTGCCAGTTCCGCGGCACCTTCCTGAGAGAGGTCCTCATGCTTAATCAACTGGTCAACGATGCGTAATTCTAATTCCTCTCGCTTAACTAATCCCTGATTAATTTCCATCAAGTTATAGGCAATAGGACCTAATATACGTATAACAAATTCATCATCAAGATGGCGCTCACCGAGACGTAAATCTATTGGCCGACCCGTTAAACTCCGAGCTAGGTTCCAAGTTTCTACAAGGGCTTCAACGCAAAGGCGATATAAATCCACGCGGCGAGACGGTAATCGGGTGCCTTGGTAATGTATTAATGCTAGTAATGTAAGTAGGAGTGGGGTTTTAGCAAGTTTCCTCACACCCTCATGACTTGTTATAGCAGCGCTAAGATTCTGGGCACGGAGTTCTGCGCGACGGCGGACATCTGGCGAAATTTCTTGCTCGTTTGCAAGTCCTATTGATTCAAAGGCAAGCGACCACTTGTTAACAAATGTTTCAATCTCTGGCTCGTTTAGTTGCTCAAGCGTGGTGGTGATGAATTCGCTCTCTAATGTTGTATGAACAAATCCGGCAATTCTGCTGGTGATAATAATGCGGCAATTCGGAAATGACCTGGTAAGTTCTAATACTGAATGAGCAACGGCGGTTCGATCCTTAGGATCGAGCATCTCATCCAACCCATCTAATAAGAGTAGTGCCCGACCATTAATTAGTGATTCTTCAAATAAGTTCGAAAGGTCAGGCAGCCCCTGCTCGATATAATATTCTGTCAGGAACTTGTTAATCGATACGCTTTTCAATTTCCTTAGTGTCTCAGAGAACGTGTTAAGGGGAACTATTATTGGTAGGAGATCTTCACTAATATTGAATACCTTATGGCTATGGAGTTTACCCTTTGCAAAGGTGACTGCTAGATAACGCAGCACTGTGGATTTACCTGCTCCCGGGTCTCCCAGTATTACTACACGCTTATACTGACTGATAATTTTATTGAATGAGACACGTTGCTCTGGTGAGTAGTTTGAAGGTATCTCCCATTCCGAACTTCCATAAATATCATCTAATAATTCAGACTGCCGCGGATGCAGACTTGGTCCAACTACCACATTCAGTGGAACAAAAATATTTTCTAAAGGTAGCTTAATGACGTTACGAAGTTGCAGAATTCCGCGATAGCTCACCCATTCATAAGTACGTAATATATATGCGCAATAAAGCTGGCGTAGATTACCTAACGAGTTTGCCGATCGTGTTTTAAGCTTAGCTATCGCTAGCTTTCGCTCATTTTGGTTGGCGGGTATATCGAATTCGAATACATTACTGCGCCAAGAAAAAAAATCTGGCGCTTTATTACCTATATCGCTAGGTGTTCTCGGACGCACCCATAGAACAATAGAATATCCGGTCCATCGCAGCCGTTCACGTCCCCAATTAAGCGCATTGATGGCGATATCACGCTGTGCTGTAGGTAAGTCGTCTAACCCAAATACAAAAACGACTGATCTGTCTGAGGGGGGAGGAAGTGAGCTTAGTAAATATGAGAGGCTCAATTGTTCAACTGACTCATTCGCATATCGAATAGA
>Ga0213876_10000161_pt1 | contig 70233 bp, 66 predicted proteins | sample BarmaccomBMRX_R9_FD_160113 | JGI IMG/M metagenome (GOLD analysis project Ga0213876, IMG submission 160113) | Root-associated microbial communities from Barbacenia macrantha in rupestrian grasslands, the National Park of Serra do Cipo, Brazil - RX_R9 | ecosystem: Host-associated > Plants > Roots...
CTTCGAGATGGCGGTCACCGACGAGATGCGGGCGATCGCGCTTCGCCACCGTCCGCATGCCGCCTGCCTGGTGCCCGAGCGGCGCGAGGAGGTGACCACCGAGGGGGGACTGGACGTCGCCCGTCACCACAACCGCGTCCTGCCGCTGGTGAGCGAGCTGAAGGCCGCCGGCATCCGGGTCTCGCTCTTCGTCGAGCCGGCCGCCGCCCAGGTGGAGGCGGCCAAGAGCGTCGGCGCCCAGGTGGTCGAGCTGCACACCGGGGCCTACTGCGTGGCGGTGCGCGAGCGGCGGCCCGAGGCCCCGGCGCTGCTCATCGCCCTGCGCGAAGCGGCGCGGCTGGCCGCGTCCCTGGGCCTGGAGGTCCACGCCGGCCACGGGATCGACTACGAAACGGTGGGCGCGATCGCCGCCATCCCCGAGCTCGCCGAGCTCAACATCGGCCATTTCTTGATCGGGGAGGCGATCTTCACCGGCCTCGATCCGGCGATCCGGCGGATGCGGGCGCTCATGGACGCCGCCCGCGACGAGGCGGCGGCTTGATCGTCGGTCTGGGCTCCGATCTGGCCGACATCCGGCGCATCGAGGCCACCCTCGAGCGGTTCGGCGAGCGCTTCACCCAGCGGATCTTCACCGAGATCGAGCGCGCCCGCTCGGACCGCAAGGCCGACCGGGCGGCCAGCTACGCCAAGCGGTTCGCGGCCAAGGAGGCCTGCGCCAAGGCGCTCGGGACCGGCATCCGCCGCGGGGTCTTCTGGCGCGACATGGGGGTTGTGAACAGCCGCAGCGGCCAACCGACCCTGGCCCTGGTGGGCGGGGCCGCCAAGCGCCTGGCCGCCCTGACGCCGCCGGGCTTCGAGGCCCGCGTCCACCTCACCCTCACCGACGATCACCCCTACGCCCAGGCCTTCGTGGTGATCGAGGCCATCCCGCCGCTCGAGCAAGCCTTGACCCGCGAGGCGCTTGCCGGCGCGGCGGCCAGCGTCTAGCAACCCGCACGCCCCCCGTAGAGACCCAGCCCCCGCATGAACAAGGCTCCCACCGCCGAGGCCAAGACCGAAAACCCCGCCAAGCCCGCCAAGAAGGGCGCGGTGGCGGAGATGGTCGAGATCTTCAAGACCGTGGCCTACGCCCTCCTGATCGCCCTGGCGCTGCGGGTGGCGCTCTTCCAGCCCTACACCATCCCCTCGGCCTCCATGGAGCCGAACCTCTACCGGGGCGACTACATCATCGTCTCCAAATGGTCCTACGGCTGGAGCAAGAACTCGATCCCCTTCAGCCCGCCGCTGTTCGAGGGAAGGCTGTTCTTCCATCCGCCCAAGCGCGGCGATATCGTGGTTTTCAAGCTGCCCTCCAGCGGCCACATCGACTACATCAAGCGGCTGATCGGCCTGCCGGGCGACCGCATCCAGATGCGGCGCGGCCACCTCTTCATCAACGACAAGCCCGTCCCCGAGCAGCGGCTGGGGACCATCCGCGGGGACCTGCCGGGGGGCGGGGGCGAGATGCAGCCGGTGACCCGGCTGCGCGAAACCACCCCGGAGGGACGCAGCTACGACGTCCAGGTCTCGCCGGGCCCGGAAAGCGCCGGCGACACCGGCGTCTATGTGGTGCCCCAGCACTGCTACTTCATGATGGGCGACAACCGGGACGATTCGGCCGACAGCCGCTTCGATTCCGGCCTCGCGCCGGGCGATCCCCGGCTCGGGGGCTGCGCCTGGGACTCCAGCCTCGACGCGGCGGTGGGCGACCAGCAGGGAGTCGGCTTCGTGCCGGAGGTGGACCTGGTGGGCAAGGCGCGGATCATCCTGCTCTCGTGGGACACCGGCGCCGAGGAGGGCGACACCTCCAAGGCCACTCTCTTCAAGCCCTGGACCTGGTTCACCGAAGCGCGGCCGAACCGCTTCTTCCGCGTGCTGCAGTGAACGCCGATCGGCATGGATAGGCGCGCCGCCGCCGTCGCCGACCTCGAACGCCGTCTCGGCCATGTGTTTCGCGACCGCGCCCTCATCGAGCGCTCCTTGACCCACGCCAGCGTCGGCGGGGCGGTCGACAACGAGCGGCTGGAGTTCCTGGGCGACCGGATTCTCGCCCTCATCATCGCCGAGGCGCTGCTGGCCCGTGACGGCGCCGCCGACGCCGGCGCGCTTTCCAAGCGGCTGCACGTGCTGGTGAGCCGCGAGGCCTGCGCCGAGGTGGCGCGCACGCTGGGCGTTGGCCCGGCCCTCAGGCTTCCCGGCGGCGAGACCCGCCGCGGGGCGCGCGAGCAGACCCGCATCCTCGCCGACGCCTGCGAGGCCCTGATCGGCGCTCTCTACATGGAGGGGGGGCTGGAGAGCGCCCGGGCGCGGGTGCTGGAGCTCTGGGGCGCGGCCTTGGCGGCGCCGCACGACGAGGTCTCCGCCAACCCCAAGTCGCGGCTGCAGGAATGGGCGGCCGCCGCCGGCCGCTCACCCCCGGCCTACCGGCTGGTGGAGCGGGCTGGACCGGACCATGCCCCTCGCTTCACGGTGGAGGTGGAGGTGGGCGGAACGGGGCCGGTCCAGGCGGAGGGGCCCTCGCGTCAGGCGGCCGAGAAGGCGGCGGCGCTGGCCTGGCTGCTGCGTCAGGAGGCCCGGCCGTGACCCGGGCGGGCTTCGCGGCGATCATCGGGGCGCCCAACGCCGGCAAGTCGACCTTGGCCAACCGGCTGGTGGGCGCCAAGGTCTCCATCGTCACCCAGAAGGTGCAGACCACCCGCTTTCCGGTCCGCGGCGTGGCCATGGAGGGCGAGAGTCAGATCGTGCTGGTGGACACGCCGGGAATCTTCCGGCCCCGGCGGCGGCTCGACCGGGCCATGATCCGCGCCGCCTGGGGCGGGGCCGAGGACGCCGACGCGGTCGTGCATCTGGTGGACGCCGAAGCCGAGCTCGCGGCCGCGCGTCCGGGCGCCAAGGCCGCCGACCGCCGCGCCGCGGAGGACGTCGCCGCCATTGTCGAGGGCCTGAAGCGGGCGGGGCGCCCGGCGATCCTGGCGCTCAACAAGGTCGACCGGGTGAAGCCGGCGGATCTCCTGGCGCTCACCGAACGGCTGCACGGGGCGGGCGTCTACAGCGAGGTCTTCATGATCTCGGCGCTGAACGGCTCGGGCGTCGCGGACCTGAAGACGAGGCTCGCCGCCCTGATGCCCGAGGGGCCGTGGCTCTACCCGGCGGACCAGACCGCCGATCTGCCCGCCCGGCTGCTGGCGGCCGAGATCACCCGCGAGAAGCTCTACCTTCGGGTCCACGAGGAACTGCCCTACGCCGCCAGCGTCGAAACCACCGCCTTCGAGGAGAAGCCCGACGGCTCGGCCCGGATCGAGCAGACCCTCTACGTGGAGCGCGAGGGGCAGCGGCCGATCCTGATCGGCAAGGGCGGGCGTACGCTCAAGTGGATCGGCGAGGCGGCCCGCAAGGAACTGGCCGAGATCCTGGACCGCCCGGTGCACCTCTTCCTCACCGTCAAGGTCAAGGCGGGCTGGGCCGAGGAGCGCGGGCTTTACCGGGACCTCGGGCTGGACTTCGATGTGTGACGCGGCGTCTGCGCGCCCCCTCCACCGCTTCGCGGTCCACCTCCCCCGATGCTCGGGGGAGGAGATGGCTTCGGTTCTCCTCCCTCGCGTAGCGGGGGAGGTGGCTGATCGCGCAGCGATCAGACGGAGGGGGCGCAACCCCGCCTGAGCGATGGAATTCGAGGACGACGCCTTCGTGCTCACCGCCCGCCCGCACGGCGAGACCGGGGCGATCGTGGAGCTGTTGACCCGCGGCCACGGCAAGTGGGCCGCCCACGTGGCCGGCGCGGCCTCGCGGCGGATGAAGCCCTTCGTGCAGCCGGGCGCGCGGGTGCTGGCGCGCTATCGGGCCCGGGTGGCCGAGCAGCTGGGATCGGCGCGGTTGGAGCCGGAGGGGGAGGGGCCCGCAGCGCTGTTCGACGACGCCCTGGCGTTGGCGGGGCTGGCGGCGGCGACCGCGGTGGCGGCGGGAGCCCTGCCGGAGCGCGAGCCGCATCCGGGCGCTTTCCTGGCCCTCGAAGCTCTGACCGAGACGCTGGCGAGCCCGCAGATCTGGCCGGCAGTGTACGTGCGCTTCGAGGCCGGCCTCTTGGCCGACCTGGGCTTCGGCCTCGACCTCTCGCGTTGCGCGGTGAGCGGGAGCGCCGACGACCTCGTCTACGTCAGCCCCAGGACCGGTCGGGCGGTGAGCGCGGCGGCCGGCGACGCCTACAAGGACCGGCTGCTCGCCCTGCCGCCGTTCCTGCTCTCGGCCCAGGGCGGCCTCGCCCCCGGCGACGTGGGCGCCGGGCTGCAGCTCACCGGCCACTTCCTCGAACGCACGGTGTTCGCGCCGCTCAACCGGCCTTTGCCGCCGGCCCGGCATTGGCTGGTGGATCGCTTGGCCGGCGCGGGGCGGCTCTAGGGAGCCGGCGGGCGGAACAAGTCCAGCCCGGCGCCGTTTATCGGCAGCCTCGCTCGGCGCCGCTTGGAGCTCGCATTGGATTCGGCCAAAGAGGCTCGGCTGGGCGCCGCTCCGCTCTGGAGGCCCTCCACCCTTCGCCTCGCCGACCGGCCCGAGATCTCGGTGGTCATCCCCTGCTACAACGCCGCGGACACACTCGGTCGTGCGCTTTCCAGCCTCGCCCACCAGAGCTGGCCGGCCTGGGAAGCGATCGTCGTCGACGACGGCTCCGAGGACGATAGCGCCGGGCTCGCGGCGCGCCGGGCCAGGCGCGATCCGCGCGTTCGGGTGCTGCGGCAATCCCACCACGGCGCGACGGCGGCGCGCAATCGCGGCGTGGCCGCCGCCTCCGGGACCTGGCTCTGTTTTCTCGACGCAGACGACTGGCTGGACCGCCAGGCCTTCGCCCGTTGGCTCCTGACCGCGGATCGCCAGGCGGGCGCGGCGGTGGTCGTCGGCCGCAGCGTTCGGGTGACCGAGGGCGGGCGGGCGTGGCCCTGGCCCAAGCGCGATCTCGCCGACGCGTTCGGCGTGTTCTGCTCGGACTGCGCCATCACCATCCACAGCGCCCTCGTCAAACGGAGCGCCGTGCTGGCGGTCGGCGGTTTCGACGCGAGCCTCAGGACCAGCGAGGACTGGGACCTTTGGCAGCGCATCGCCCGCGCCGGCGCCGCCTTCGCCCAGACCGACCAGGTGGTGGGCTACTACCGGGCCCGGGCGGGGAGCCTGTCGCGCGATCTTGGACAGGCCGCCGCAGACGCGCTCGAGGTGATGGGCCGCGGCCACCGCCCCGACCTGCGCGTGCGCGAGGCCCCGGCGGCCTACGCACGAGGCGCGCCGCCGGACGCGCTGGCCGCGCGGCGGCTCTACTATCTGCTCTGGTCCGGCGCCCGCGACATCGCCGCCGGCGGTGAGGGGCTGGCTGCGGCGGCCCTGCTGCCGGCCGACATCGACACGGACTTCGAACCGGACTCGGTGGGCGAGCTGATGGCCAGCGGCGCGGCCGACATGCTGGGCCTGCGGCCCGACCAGGCGGGCGAGGCGTGGGTCCGCATGGGCCCGAAGCTCCGTCGCCTCCTGCAGGCGGCGCACGGCGATCCCGCGCGCAGCCGGCTCGTGGAGTTGAGCCTGGCCGCCGCCAAGGCCGCGCTGGCCGGCGGGCGCGCCGGCGATTCCGATCGCCTCGAGCTCGGCGCCGCCGCCATCCCCCCGGGCCTGAGCGAGGCCGACGATTTCGCGATCCTCCAGCTCCACGGGGGGCTGCGGACCATCGGGAGCATCGCGCTCCCCATGCTGGGCGCGCGCAGCGGCGCGGATTTGCGGGGCGCGGCCGTAGCCCAGATCGGCGACCTGCCGCTGACCCGGGCCCTCCTCGCCGCGCGTCCGTGGCGGCGCCTGACTTTCTGGCCAGCCGTCCTCCGTTCGCTTCTGGAAGTGCGTGGCCTCGGCCTCAGGCGGGGCCTGGCGAAGCCCTCGCGCATCGCCCCGGTCCTGCGTCAGCGCCTGCGGCATTCGCTGCGGGCCGGATTGAAGGCGGACGTCGCGGCGCGGCTGAGGCGGCTCGGCCAGGACGACGGCGCCAGCGCGCACGCCCAGGAGCTGGCGCGGCTGCGGGCGGCGGCGAAGGCTGACCTTCCGGACTCGCCCGACGCGGTCCCAGCGCCTGCGGGGTGTCAGCACTGGCCGGGCGAAGCGGCGGAGCGCTCAGCGTGGGACGGCTTCTTCAGCGCCAACCGATGGGATCGCGAGAGCCCCTACGAGCGGCTGAAGTTCGAGGACACGCTGGAGCTCACGCCGCTATTGCCGGACGGATCGGGCCTGGAGCTGGCCTGCGCCGAGGGCCACTTCACCGAGCGGCTCGCCCCGAGGCTCGGGCGGCTGCTGGCCACCGACATCTCGGCGACGGCGCTCGAGCGCGCGCGGGAGCGCTGCGCGCGCCTCGCCAACGTCAGCTTCCGAAGGCTCGACTTCGTGCGCGAGCCGCTGGCCGGCCGCTACGACCTCATCGTCTGCAGCGAGGCGCTCTACTACGCGGGGCCGCGAATGAAGGCGACCGCCCGGAAGATCGCCGCGGCCCTGAAGCCGGGCGGCCGGCTGGTCATGGCCAACGCCTGCATGATCTCGGACGAGCCGGACGCCACCGGTTTCGACTGGGGGCACGATCGCGGCGCGCGCACCATCGGCGAACTCTTCCAGTCCATGCGGGGGCTCAGCCTGGAGGGGGAGATCCGCCGGCCGCTCTACCGGGTGCAGGCCTTCCGCCGCACCGGCGCCGCGCCCGCGCAGGCGCCCCTGATCGAGCGCCGGCCACTGGAGGTCACCCTGGAGCCCGCGGTGGCGCGCGCGGTGGTCTGGAACGGCGGGACGAGCCGCCTCCAGCGCCTGCGCGCCGAGGCGTCCGTCGAGGCGCCGATCCTGATGTATCACCGCATTTCCCCGGCCCCGACGCCGGGCCTGGAGCGCTATTGCGTCCATCCCGACCGGTTCGCCGAGCAGATCGCCTGGCTGCGTCAGCGCGGCTGCTGGGGGATCGCGCCGGAGGCGCTTCTGGAGGCGCTGGAACGCAACATCCCCCTGCCCGGGCGGCCGGTGATGCTCACCTTCGATGATGGATACGCGGATTTCGCCGAGCATGCCTGGCCGGTGCTGCAGCGGCACGATTTCACGGCCACGCTCTTCGTGGTCGCCGAGGCGGTGGGCGGAAGGGCGCAGTGGGACGCGGGCGCCGGATCGCCCGCCCCCCTCATGGACTGGGGAACCCTTGCCGGACTTTCGGCCGCCGGGCTCCGGATCGAGAGCCACGGCGCGAACCACCGGCCTCTCACCCGGCTCGGCGTGCGGGAGATCTACCGGGAAGTCCTGCGCGGCCGGGCCCTGATCGAGAACGCCGTCGGCCGCGCGCCCATCGCGTTCTGCTACCCCTACGGCGCCCACGACCGGGTGTCGGAATGCGTCGTGCGCGAATGCGGAGCTCGGCTGGCGTTCACCACGGCGGCCGGCGTGGCCAGCCTCGCCAGCAATCCGCTCAGGCTTCCGCGCGTCGAGGTGTCCGGCCGGGACGATTTGGAAAGCTTCGTCCGCAAGCTCGGGCATTGGCCGACGGGGCCGGCGCGCGCCCTCCAGACCGGCGATTGAACCCTTTTCCGCCGCGCGGAGTTCTAACTCGGAACTGAAGCGTGGGGCGCGCATGCCGGGAGAGGGGAGGGCTGCGGCGGCGTCGATGCAGAAGCTGGAAAGCCGCCCCTCCGAGACCACCCTGGTGCTGGAGCCAGGCCGGGCGGACCGGTACTACTGGCTCGACCTCTGGCGCTACCGCGAGCTCTTCGCGATCCTGGCCTGGCGCGACCTGGCGGTGCGCTACAAGCAGACGGTGATCGGTGTCGCCTGGGCGGTGGTGCGTCCGCTGCTGACCATGCTGATCTTCACCTTCATCTTCGGCCGGATCGCCAGGCTGCACAGCGACGGCGCGGCGCCCTATCCGATCATGGTGCTCGCCGGCCTGCTGCCCTGGACGCTGTTCTCCACCATCCTCAGCGAAGCCTCGGCGAGCCTGATCGGCAACGCCAACCTGATCGGCAAGGTCTACTTCCCGCGCCTCATCGTCCCTTCGGCCGCCATCGTGGTGGCCCTGGCCGATTTCGCGGTCGCCTTCCTGATCCTCCTGGCCATGATGGTCTGGTTCCGGTTCGCGCCGGACTGGCGGATTCTCTTCCTGCCCGCCTTCATCCTGCTGGGCGTGCTGGCGAGCCTCGGCCCGGCCCTTTTCATCACCGCGATGAACGTCAAGTACCGGGACTTCCGCTACATCATCCCGTTCCTGCTGCAGTTCGGGACCTACGTCTCCCCGGTGGGCTTCTCGAGCAGCGTGACGCCGGCCGAATGGCGGCTGCTCTACAGCGCCAATCCGGCGGTGGGGGTGATCGACGGCTTCCGCTGGTGCCTGCTGGGAGGTGAGGCGCACCTCTACCTGCCCGGCTTCCTCGTCAGCCTCGCCGTGGTGGCCGCTTTCCTGTGGCTCGGCGTCGGCTACTTCCGCGCCACCGAGCGCTCCTTCGCGGACCTGCTCTGAGCATGGCGGCGGACGTGGTCATCCGGGCCGAGGGCCTCGGCAAGAGGTACGTCATCGCCCGCACAGGCGACCGCGAGCGCTACGTGGCGCTGCGCGACGTGATCGCCGGCGCCGCCCGCAGCCTCGGGCGGACGGCCATGGACCTGGCGCGCGGCCGGCCCGTGGCGAGGAGGGAGGCGTCGGAGGCGTTCTGGGCTCTGAGCAACGTGAGCTTCGAGGTCAGACGCGGCGAGGTGCTGGGCGTGATCGGCCGCAACGGCGCGGGCAAGAGCACCCTTCTCAAGATCCTCTCGCGCATCACCGAGCCCACCCGCGGGCGCGTGACCATCAAGGGCCGGGTCGCGAGCCTCATGGAGGTGGGCACCGGTTTCCACCCCGAGCTCACCGGCCGCGAGAACATCTATCTCAACGGGGCCATCCTCGGCATGCGCTACGCCGAGATCCGCCGCAAGTTCGACGAGATCGTCGCCTTCGCGGAGGTGGAGAAGTTCCTCGACACCCCGGTGAAGCGCTACTCCAGCGGCATGTACGTGCGCCTGGCTTTCGCCGTGGCGGGACACCTGGAGCCGGAGATCCTCATCGTCGACGAGGTGCTGGCGGTGGGCGACGCCGAGTTTCAGCGCAAGTGCCTGGGCAAGATGAGCGAGGTCGCCGGTCACGGGCGGACCGTCATCTTCGTCAGCCACAACCTCGCCGCCGTCCAGCAGCTCTGCCAGACGGGTCTGCTGCTCGACCAGGGCGCGCTGGCGGCCCAGGGCGCGGCCGCGTCCGTCACGGCCGCCTACATCAGCTCGCTCAAGAAAGCCCAGTCGCCTTCGCTGATGCACTGGTCGGACCGGAACACCAGCGGCGAGGGGCTGATCACCCGGTTCGAGCTGGAAGGCGGAAGCGCCGTCGGCCAGATCAGCTTCGGCGCGCCGCTGCGCTTTCGCATTTCGGCGAGCTTCCGCGCCCCGATCGTCGATCCGAGCTTCGGCCTGATCGTCCAGTCGGCGGCCGGCGAGCGGCTGGCCAATGTCCACTCGATCCAGACGGGTCTGCGGCTGGGCAGCGTGGATGGGGAGATCGCCATCGAAGGCATGATCGACCACTTCATCCTCTATCCCGGGGAGTACCTCCTCAGTCCGTGGATCATGGATTCCGCCCACACCCGCGAGATCGACTTCGTCCAGATGTGCGCGGGGCTGACGGTCGTCCCGGCGCCCGGACCTTGCGGCGACCTGAGGCTCGATCCGGACTGGGGCAAGGTGCATCTGAAGTCGCGCTGGCGCAGGATTGCGGGGAAGGGCTAGCGACGCGCCCTTTCCTAGGGGCAAAGGTTGTCGCGCAAACGTCTGCACAATCTCGGCGAAGGGCTGCAGGTACAGCGCGACGACGCTCCGATAGTTTTCGCCCTCTTGGTCAGCAAGCCCAAGGGTGGGCCTTTCCCCCGGTTTCGGCCGCCGATGAGTGCGACAAAGGATATCCCATATCGCCAGCTGGCCGCCGAGGTTGCAATCCCGGTGCTCGGCGGCGGCGCCGTGGTGGAGCTGATGCATGGCCGGGCTGACGAAAAGCCAGCTGAGCGCCCCCCCCCGTAGTCGAGGGCGATGTGCGAGTGGCGAAGGTGCCCGCCGGCGAGGTTCAGCGCCAGGATGAAGGCGTTCTCCCCCAGGAGGGTCGCCGGCGAGAGGCTGGCGTCGAAGACGTAGGCGAGCCCCGTCGTCGCCAAGCCGGAGGTCAGCCCGATGAGCGACCACTCGAGCATAAGGCTGACCGGGTGCGAGCGGAAAGCGGTGAGGGGCTGAAGCGCCTCGGCCGAGTGGTGGACCTTATGAAAAGCCCAGAAGAGCGGGATCTTGTGCTGCAGAAGGTGCGCGAGGAAGAAGCCGAGGTCCGCAGCCACCAGCAGCGCCGCCGACGCCAGAAGTCCCCCCGCCGGGCCAGCCGGGATTGGCGTCGCTGGTGGCCCGAACGCGGCGAAGAGCCACCCGAGGATTACGCGCGCCGCTTCGTCAGCGCTCACTGCAAACGGCGCGACCAACAGACCGAAGCTCAGAACGTTCGCCACAAGGAAGCGCCGGTCGAGCCGCGAGGACGGATGCGCATAGATGTCGGCCGGGAACACCCCGCGCGCCAGAAAGGCGACGTCGAAGCGCCGGCCTCGCGCGCCCACCACGAGAACGCCGACCAGCACGAATGCCAGGAGGCCCGGCCAGTCGAGATCGCCGTGCGGCGCAAAGAGGTCGCGCAGCGCGCCAACGATAGCCGCGAGCGGCCCCATCAACGCCGTGAGCCTAGCCGTTGTTGTTGCCGGGATGCTGCACCGGTGCGCCTTTCGCCAGCTTGTCCACGACGCCGAATGCATCCCACACGATCCGACCTTCTTGCACTCGGATCGCCCCACCGTTGGTCAAGCGATACGTCCCGTCCGCCAACGGCGCAGGCCGGCCACCGCGGGCCGTCGTGAAGGCGTAGAGGGCCCGAGTCTGCGGCTCGTAGGCGACGTTGACGGCGAGGCCTGCCGTCGTAGTCACCTTCCCGTCGCCGGCCTGATCGGTGTGGTAGTGGCCGAGCAACGCCACCGGGGCCGCCGCCACGAGGCTCGCCAGACCCAGCCCCATCAGCACCGCCAGCGCCGGCGCGCCGCCCCATCCCGGCTTTTGCTTCGTTCCGTGATCCATCGCTGCTTCCTCCACTCGGCCCGTCGTCGGGCCAGATCCCCCGAGCATACTCGTGCGTACGCCTGTCCCAGGCACACCGGCGTCAGCCGCCGGCCGCCGTAGTGAGCCAGCTGCCGTCGATCGCCCCCACCGGATTCGCGGACAGCGTCCAGCTCCGGCTTGAACCCGCACGCGCCCTAGCTCGCCGCCAGCCGGTGCTTTGGACAAGGCAGATTGAAGATGCGGCAGGGCTTCCCGGATATTCGAATCTCGCAGGTCGAATAGTCTCCAGACGAAGCCTCAGGGGGCACGGCCCCGCGCACCGGCAGCGGCGCGTCGCCGCGAAACACCATGCGCGGATAGCGTTGGCTCGGATCGGGATGGTCGTAGCTGTCCAGGTCCAACCGTTCATCGTCATCGCCGATGACGAGCAGTTGCGCCCAGATCGAACCGTCGGGCTCGGCTGAAAAGTAGGAGTAGCCGAACGTGCTGCAGTCGCTGAACAGGATCGAGCGCTGGAGCGCGGCCGCCAAGCGGCGCGCGAATTGCGCCGGGGTCTCGTTTGTCGCCGCGTCCCGACGATACACCTGCACTTCGAGCGCGTAGCGGCCCCGTCGCCGCAGCCATTCAATATTCACGGCGCCCCAGACTTCGCCCTCGATGAGCTCGCCGCTGGCGCGATCGCATCCGTTCCAACCCGTGAGCAGCCTGACGTCGCGTTCCGCGGTCGCCGCGGCCAGGGCGACGACCAGCTCGGTCGGATCGTCGAGACCCACGTGAAAGTGAAAGGCGATCATCGGGTGCCGCAAAGACTACAGCGGACCGGCGAGCGCCCGATCATTTCGCCGGCCGCAGGAACTGGCCGGTCACCGTGCAGCTCCGGATCCCGGAGTTGGCGGTCAGCGCGTGGACGATGACCTGGGTGATCACGGCAGCTGCTCCGGAGATGGTGTAATCGAACTGCGACGCCCCCTCCGGCGGCCAGATCCCGCTGTTTCCTCCGTCGGCTTTCGGGAGAGGACCAGAGCTGGCGCCATAGCTCCAGCTGATGTGCCCGGAAAATCGCGGCTGGCCCTTGATGAGGCAGCCCACGACCAGGGGATCAGCCGGCGGCGCGGCCGGTATGTTCATGACGAACCAGTTGTCCCGCTCGCCCTGCAGGCCGAACGAGGTCCGATAGACGAAGTTGACCTCCTTCTGTCCATCGGCGGTCGAATAGTAGTAGCCGTCGGCGGCCAGCTCCAGATTGCGGGTCTGGAGCGTCTCGGCGACGCCGCCCCCCGGAGGAAAGGTGATGGTCCCCATCACCGGCACGAGCGTGCCCCTGAATTGGTCGGCGCTGCGGATCGCCGTCCTGGGCTGCGAGACGACCGTCCCGACCTCCGCGGCCGGCCGTCCCGGCGGCTTCGCGCGCGCCGTAGCGCCCTGGGCATGGGCGGCGACGGGCGCGGCGAACACCAGCCATGCGATGATCAGCCCCTGTTGCTTCATGTCCTGGGCCTCCTTCTAGGACATCCGCCGGAACGTCAGACTGATGCGCTCGCGCGCGCCGGGGGTCTTGGGAACGGCGTGGAGCCAGTCGCCCTGCATGTCTTTCGGCATGTACAGCAGCGACCCGGGCGCCAGGGCCTGCGCATGTTCCACCGATCGATCCGCCTTGTAACGGAAGACGATGTTCCGCCGCGCGCCGAGGGAGATGATGGCCACGCCGGTGTCGTCCGCGAGCACGTCCACGTCGTCCGAGTGGAAGCCCATGGAGGCCTGGCCGTCCGGATAGGCGTTGACGAGGCAGTTGTCCGGCAGGAAGCCAAGTCTGCGTTCGATGGCCTCGCACAGCCTCACGAGACGCGGCGGCATCGGGGTCTCGGGATAGGCCATCTGCGAATAGTTGTAGGCGACCCCGAAGCTCGCGGTCTTGCGGGCGCGCATGCGCTCGTCCCACGCGGTCGTGGCGACCAAATGGGCGAACAGCTCATCCGGCCGGCCGACGAAGCCCTCTTCGTAGATGATCGGCGGCTGAGGCACGGTCTATCGATGCAGCTGGTTCGAGAACGCGCCGCGCGTCTGCCTCTGGTCGAAGTTCGACGCCGGCACGGGTAACTGGCGGCAGATGAGCCCCACCGCCGCGATGTCGTCGCGCGCGACGTTACCGAGGCCGTACCAAAGCCCGACCGCCCCCCAGTTCGGCGGACAATGGAAATGGGCCTGGGTGGCGGCGTCCGGATAGAGCGCGTTCATCTCCCGGTAGATCACCGTGGAGCCACGCGAGAACTTGGTGTCCTGGACCACAGCCTGGCCGGGCGCATTCCAGCCGCCGCAGTAGGCGTGCAGGTCGGCGGCGAACTTGAACTCCTTCAGACTGAGCGTCTGATAAACCTTGGTAGCGGTCGCCAGCAGGCCGGTGAGGCCGTCGACCACCCTGCCCGGGCAGGTAAGCGTGAACCCGTGCGCGTCGCTCCCGCCGTCGCCGCCAGCATCGGGGCCCGCGTTGCCGGACGGGAAGAGCGCGCCGCCCTTGTCGAGATCCGGGGCCGCAACGGCGGCGCAGTAGATCTGGATATGCGCCAGCCACTCGTTCTCGCGCCCGACGATGCTCTTGATGAACATCCCGTTCGGACAGCGCAGCTCCGTCGTCGGCGGGTGCACGGTGGGGTCGCCGACCGCCCAGCCGTAATAGTCCTCGCCGCTGGCCAAGGGGGATGTCGGCAGCCAAAGAAGCAATACGACAAGCGTCCTACCGATGAGCTTCATGGCGCTGGCTCCGTCTCTTGAAATATTGGTCTGATGTGACGCGAGGTGTGATGCCTGCAGCGCAGGGCTGGGATTAATGGGTCAACGTGGGCGTGGCGTTGTGCGGTCGACATGCCGAGGGAAGAACCTTGCACTTCTGTGGCCCCAAAAGCGGGTGCTTTGGCTTCGCGGCGTAGAGCGGGTTGAGCACCGGGCATTCCCAGGACTTCCAGGCGCCGCCCTCGAGCCGGTAGCAGCCGGGCGGGAGCCCGTCTGGACAGGCCTTGAAGTCGCCGGGCGAGGTCCAAAGGCAGAGGGGAGGATCAGGCGGCGTCTGCGCCGCAGCCGGCGTGGCGGCGAGAACGGCGGCGGCGCCGACGAGCCGCAGCCGCGCTCCCCAGATCAATGGCGCACACAGACGGCGCCGCCATAATCGCTGGGCGTTTCCGGGAACACGAGATTCCACTCCGCCTCGCTCATCGTCCGGCAGAAGCCCTTGCCCCTCCGCGCGGGGCTGCTCACCGGCAACCGGCCCAGGCGCTGGTTGAACTCCGCCTGCGGAAGCGTCAGCCGCAGGGGACGACTTGCGGCCAGGCCGGCGCCGGCGGGGGGATATGATCGCCGTCCCTGATCGCGGGCTCGACGACGTTCCAGGCCGAAAGCCACGGCGCCAAAGTCGATGCTACGAAGCGAAAGCAGCATGGCTCTTCTCCCGGGGACCTGGCCGATCCCCCGGCCCTAACCGCAAGTGTGGGTGAAGAGCTTCGGCGCGGTTACCGATCTTGCGCCGATCAGACCCCGATCTTTCGCCGACTTGGCGTCATTGGCGGCCCGCTCCCGTATCCGCCGCCATCCGGCGCCGGGCCGGCGAGGTGTCGGAAACCAGACGCTTGCGATGTTCGTCCGGGCCGGCCCCCCGCCGGTGGGCCGCCAGGGGCGCGGCCTCGCCTGGAGCCCCAGTTGCGGACGCCGCCGCTCACCCCGGTCCGTGCGAACCCGTGTCTACGCGCGGATGGCCGAGGCCGGATTTCCCGACAGCGCGCCGCGCCCCTCACTTGGCTCTCTTCGCGTCGGCGGCCTCGAATTGAGCAATCTGCTCGGCCCGGGCCTTCTTGAAGGCCGGCCGGCCGGTTAGGCGGGCGACGTAGGCCTCGGTCGCCGGACGGTCGCCGAACGCGCGGACCGTCGGGACCCTCAGCACATCCGCCATCAGCAGGTCGGCGACCGTGAAACGGCCGGCCGCGAGCCACTCTTGCGCGCTCAGTATGGTTTCGAGCTGGCCGAGGCGTTCGCCCATCCACCCGGTGAGCGCGTTGTCCTCGTCGCCGGATATCTTCAAGAACCACCAGGGTACGCTGACCATCTCGATCGAGTTCAGCGCGGCGATCGTCCATTGAAGCGTTTGCGCCTCTCCGACCGGATCGCGGGGCATCAGCCTGTCGTCCTTCCGCGCCAGGTGCAGCAGGCCCGCGCCGCTTTCGAATATCTCCAAGCCTCCGTCGTCCAGAAATGGAACCTGGCCAAATGGCTGGCGTGCGAGATGATTGGTCTCGCGACCGTCGAACGGGATCGTGCGCACCGCGTAGGCGAGCCCGGCTTCCTCGCACGCCCATCTCAACCTCAGATCACGCACGAATCCCCGAGGGCCTTCGGGGACCCAGTCGTAGGTCCAGATGGTCACGTGGCTCATCGCAGCAGGCCTTCTGCTTCGTCGGAAAGCGATCCTTTAGTGGCGACGGCGTCCGGCGGAAGAGGTCAGGTCAGCGTCGAAGAACGCGCCGGATCAGGAACGGGTCCGCTTGGCGAGCCGCGGCGCGAGCTCGCGCTCCAGCACCTCCATCAGGCGCAGCGCCGCGGCGACATCGTTCGGGTAGACGGCGGGGGCGACGGCCGCGAGCGCCTCGGCCTCGCGCTCGCCCATCAGCTTCAGGCGCCGGCGGGCCTCGGCGGTGACCGCCAAAATGGGCGAGCGGCGATGGGAGGGGTTGGGCGAGGCCTCCACGAGACCGGCCGCCAGCAGATCGTTCACCACCGTCTGCACATGCTGGCGCGAGACCTGGCGCTCCCGGGCGAGCTCGGGGACCGTGCGCGGCCCTGATGCGACGAGCGCCGCCAGCACGCGGCGCATCGACGCGTTCATCCCGAGGTCGGCGCCAAGATCGGCGCCGAGGGCTCGGACAAGTGCGCTTACTCGGGAGATCTTGGCGGCAAGGGGCGCGAGATCGGGCTGCCAGGTTGGCATTAACCATGTTGTCGTTCTGACAATGAGGCTGTCAACCGCGATTCCCTGGACAGGGCGGGGGAGTCGGGCGATGCGGGGGCATGGATGACGCTTCCCTGCCCCCCGAGGAGGCCGGCCGGATCCTCGACGAGCCCCTGACCGAGGCCCTGTCGCGCCGCTACCTCGCCTACGCCCTTTCCACCATCACCCAGCGGGCCCTGCCGGACGTGCGCGACGGGCTGAAGCCCGTGCACCGGCGGCTGCTCTACGCCATGCGGCTGCTGAGGCTGGATCCCGAGTCGGCGGCCAAGAAGTCGGCCCGGGTGGTGGGCGACGTGATCGGCAAGTACCACCCGCACGGGGACACCGCAGTCTATGACGCCCTCGTGCGCCTCGCCCAGGAGTTCGCCCAGCGCTATCCGCTCATCGACGGCCAGGGCAACTTCGGGAACATCGACGGCGATAACCCCGCCGCCATGCGCTACACCGAGTGCCGGCTCACCGAGGCCGCCCAGCTGCTGCTGGACGGCATCGACGAGGACGCGGTCGATTTCCGGCCTACCTACGACGGCCAGGAGGACGAGCCCGTCGTCCTGCCGGCCGGCTTCCCGAACCTGCTGGCCAACGGCTCCTCGGGGATCGCCGTCGGCATGGCGACCTCGATCCCGCCGCACAACGCCGCCGAGCTCATCGACGCCTGCCTGCTGTTGCTGGAGAACCCCAAGGCGACCACGCCCGAGCTGATGGAAAAGGTCCCGGGGCCGGACTTTCCCGCCGGCGGCGTGATCGTGGAGCCCAAGGAGTCGTTGCTGGAGGCCTACGAGACCGGCCGTGGCGGGGTGCGCACCCGGGCGCGCTGGACAAAGGAGGACACCGGCCGTGGCACCTGGCGGATCGTAGTCACCGAGATCCCGTATCAGGTGAAGAAGGCCGATCTTGTGGAGCAGATCGCCGGCCTCATCGAAGCCAAGAAGGCGCCGCTGCTGGGCGACGTGCGCGACGAGTCGGCCGAGGACGTGCGCCTGGTGCTGGAGCCGCGCGCGCGCACCGTGGAGCCCGAGGTGCTGATGGAGAGCCTCTTCAAGCTCTCCGCCCTGGAGAGCCGGTTCCCGGTGAACCTCAACGTGCTGGACGCCCGCGGCGCCCCGCAGGTGATGGGGCTGAAGAGCGCGCTGGTCGCCTTCCTCGATCACCGGCGCGAGGTGCTGATCCGCCGCGCCCGCTTCCGCCTCGCCAAGATCGAGCAGCGGATGCACATCCTGGCCGGGCTGCTGATTGTCTTCCTGAACCTCGACGAGGTGATTCGCATCGTCCGCTTTGAGGACGAGCCCAAGGCCAAGCTGATCGCCACCTTCGAGATCGACGACGTCCAGGCCGAGGCGATCCTCAACACCCGGCTGCGGCAGCTCGCCAAGCTCGAGGAGATGGAGCTGCGCCGCGAGCACGCCGAGCTCGCCGAGGAGCGGGACGGCATCCAGAAGATGCTGGCCTCGGAGAAGCAGCAGTGGAAGCTGGTGGGCGCGGGCCTGCGCCACGTGCGCGAGGTGCTAGGGCCGGCCACCACGGTCGGCAAGCGCCGCTCGACCTTCGCCGAGGCCCCCGCCATCGATGTCTCGGCGAGCCTCGAGGCCCTTGTGGCCCGTGAGCCGATCACCGTCATCCTCTCCAAGCGCGGCTGGATCCGCGCCGCCCGCGGGCGCATCGAGGATCCCTCGGAGCTGAAGTTCAAGGAGGACGACGCGCTCGCGTTCCTGGTCCCGGCCGAGACCACCGACAAGCTGCTGCTCTTCGCCTCCGACGGCCGCTTCTTCACGCTGGGCGGCGACAAGCTTCCCTCCGCGCGGGGGCAGGGCGAGCCGCTGCGCCTGCTCCTCGACCTCGACGACAAGGTGCGCATCCTCGACGTCTTCGTCCACCGGCCGGGGCGCAAGCGGGTGCTGGCCTCCAAGGCCGGCTACGGCTTCATCCTGCCCGAGGAGGAGGCGATCGCCCAGCGCCGGGCCGGCAAGCAGGTGATGAGCGTGGGCGCCGGAGGCGCGGCGTTCTCGCTGGAGGCGGACGGCGACCACCTGGCGGTGATCGGCGACAACGGCAAGGCGCTGATCTTCCCGCTCGCCGAGCTGCCGGAGATGCCGCGCGGCAAGGGGGTCAAGCTGCAGAGCTACCGCGAGGGGGGCCTGCGCGACGGCCTGGTGTTCACCGCCGCCGAGGGGGCGGCCTGGACCGACGCGGCCGGCCGCATGCGCGCCTGGCCAGACTGGAACGCCTGGGTCGGCCGCCGGGCCTCGGCTGGAAGGCTGGCGCCCAAGGGCTTCCCCGCCACCCGCCGGTTCCGGCCGGGGTAGGCGCCGCGTCCCTTCCACGGCATGTTGCGGCCGCGCCGCGGGCCCGATGGCGCCTGATTGGGTGACTGGAGAGCGTGCGTATGGACGATGTGGGGTTGGCCAGGCGGCCGGAGGCGAGGAGCTTCGCCGGCAACCGGGTCGCGCGCGACACGGGCGCGAAGTACCCGATCATCCAGGCGCCCATGAGCTGGATCGCGAGGGCCCAGCTCGCCTCGGCGGTCTCGGCGGCCGGCGGGCTCGGCCTCATCGAGAACTCGTCGCGCAACCTCGAGATCGTCCAGCGTGAGACCGCCATGGCCCGGGCGGCCACCGACAAGCCGTTCGGCTACAACCTGCCGGTCAAGTTCATGAAGGTCGCCGAGGAGGAGGAGAAGTCGATCCTCGACTGGGTGATCGGCCAGAAGCCCCGGTTCGTGACCACCTCGGCCGGCGATCCGCGCCGCTACGTTGGGCCGCTGAGGGACGCCGGGATCATCGTCTACCACGCCACCCCCTCGCTGGAGGGCTCGCTGAAGGCCGAGGACGCCGGGGTGGACGGCCTCGTGGTGGAGGGCGCCGAGAGCGCCGGCATCCGCGCCGCCGACGGCCCGCACAGCTTCGTCCTCTTGCAGGCGGTGCGCGAGCGGGTCTCCTGCCCGATCGTGGCGGCCGGGGGGATCGTGGATGGCCGCGGCATGGCCGCCGCCTTCGCCCTCGGCGCCGAGGGGATCGCCATGGGCACCCGGTTCGTGGCTTCGGCCGAGAGCCCGGTGCATCCGGCCTACAAGGCCGCCATCGTGGCCGCGGGGATCCGCGACACCCTGAACATCCCAGGCGCGCCGGGCTCGGTGCAGCGGGTGCTGCGCTCGCCGCTCTCCGAGCGGGTGCGCTCCGGCGAGGGCGACCCGCGGGCGGCCAGGCGGGTGATCCAGGGGCTCTACATCGAGGGCGACCTCGAGAACTCCATGGGCACCGCCGGCGAGAGCGCCGGGCTGATCCACGGGATCAAGACCGTGGGCGAGATCATCGCCGACACGGTGGCCGGCTTCTGGCGCGAGATCGACCGCCTGGCGGCGCTGCGGGGCTGACGCGCAAGGGTGAGGCGTTACGCCCGCAGGAGGACCACCCTACCGAGCCGTCTGCGGCGTCAGCTCGATCCAGGCGCAGGACGAGGCGCCGCAGTTGGTGAGCACCCAGACGCGGCCGGAGTTCTCTTCGATCCGGGCGGCGCTCCAGGTCACGCTGTCGCCCGAGACCTCGTGCCAGCTCTCCATGTGGTAGCGGCCCGCCGGCAAGGGCAGGTCGGGCACCGCGACCATCTGCGCCGGCGCGCCCCAGGCGATCATGGTCTGGCCGGTGGCGGCGTTCATTCGGACGAATCCCGCATTGTCTCGCCCGAGGGCGGGAATGAGCACCAGCTGATACGGTCCGTGGGCGCCGCCCATCGGCGCGCCCATGCCCACCGGGCCGGTGGGAATCTTGACGCAGGCGGCCACGAAGACGAGCGCCGCCGACAGCGCGCCGATCCGGCGAAGGTTTGCGATCACGAGCCTGCCCCCTGGTTGTTCCTGAGCCCCGGCGGGATGATCCTACAGACTGCGCGGTTCCGGCAAGGGCTGCGCGGCCAGCGCCAGGAGCTCGGCCTCCGCCGAGCGGGCGTCCGCGTCGGCGGCGATCGCCGCGCCCAGCGACCGGGCCGCGGCCGCGAAGGCCGGCTCTTCGATGAGGCGCATCACCGCCGCGGCGATGTCGGCGGCGGAGTCGTGGCGGGTGAGCTTCAAGGCCGCGCCGCGCTCGACCAGGCGGATGGCGTTGTCGGGCTGGTCGCGGTTGAGCGGGATGCACAGCAGCGGGACCCCGTCCATGAGCGGGCGCGTCGCGGTGGCGTGTCCGGCGTGGGTGACCACCACGGCCGCCTTCGGATAGAGCAGGCTGTGCGGAGCGCCCTGCACCACCGCCACGTTGGCCGGGGCCGGGAAGTCGGCGGGCGCGAGCGCCGGCCCCAGGGTGACGAGGCCCTGGACCAGGAGGTCGCCGAGCGCCTCGATGACCTTCGCGAGCACCGCCTCCTGGGCCTGGTACATGCTGGAGAAGGAGACGAGGACCAGCGGGCGGGCGAGCGGCTCGGGCCAGGGCGCGCGCCATTCCCCCGCCCAGGCCGGATCTGCGAAGTAGGGGCCCACGTAGCGGTAGGGCTCGGGCAGGGCGAGCGGGAAGTCGAAGGCGCGGCTGACCGCCAGCAGGATGCGCCTGGCCCGGTCCAGCTGGTCGAAGACGTCGGCCAGCGGCGCAAGGCCGAGAGCGGCCCGTGCTTCGTTGAGGGCCGGCCGGCCGCGCTGGAAGGCCTCGCGGGTCGCGGCCCGCAGCCGCGTGTTCACCGCCAGCTGCTCCTCGTCCGCCGGCGGGGGCATGCCGACCCCGAAGGGGGTCATGCCGGGGATGGTGGGCAGTGACCAGAGGTTGGCCGCGAAGGCGGCGAACGGCTTGCCCTTGGCCTCGGCGGCCGCCATCACCCCGAACAGCAGCTCGTGGCTCACCACGACGTCGGGGCCGAATGCGTCGATCGCAGCCGCCGCATCACGGGCGAAATCGGCGGACGGGCCGAACATCAGCTTGTCGCACAGGGCCGAAATCATCTCGAAGGGGCTCTGGACCAGCCAGTCCTTCACCGGATCTCCCGCCGGCGACTTGTCCGGGCGCGACGGCGCGGTGCGCCAAGGCTGGAAGGGAATGCCGAGCGCCGCCGCATCGGGCGCGTTGCAGGCGTCGCTGATCGCCAGCACCGCGTGCCCGCGCTCGGCCAGGCCCCGTGCGGCGAGCAGCATCGGTTGGACGTGGCCGCCGCCTTCCCAGGTGGCGAAGAGGAATCGCGCCATGGGCGGCCAGATACGCGGCCGGGCCGGCGCCGGCAATGCGGCCTCTGAGGCGCCCACGGGCAAGCTTCGCGGCCGCGGAACCCCTTGCGCCAAGGGGGGTTGAACCCGGCTGGACCTCCGCGCCAAAATGAAACGGGGACAGACGGAGAGGAGACGGGGCCTGTGCTAGAGGACAGCGCTTTCGGCTGGGTCTCGCGACGCGCCGAATTCCTGGCCAGGCCGCTTGTGGACGGCGCCCCGCGCCTCGTGGACACCACCATGCTCTACGCGCCCCGCAGCGGCGGGGTGAAGCGCTACCTCACGGCCAAGCGCGCCTGGTTCGCCAAGGCCCGTCCGCACATCCGGCACACCCTGGTGGTCCCGGGGCCGCGCCACGCCTACGACGGCGCCGGTCGCCTCTCCATCTACGCCGCGCCGCTGCCGTTCGGCGACGGCTACCGCTGGCCGGTGGGCAAGACGGCCTGGATGAAGCGGCTCATGCGCCAGCGGCCGACCCTCATCGAGGCGGGCGATCCCTACACGCCGGGGCTCGCGGCCCAGAAAGCCGGGGAGGCGTTGGGGACGCCGGTGGTGGGCTTCTGCCACACCGACCTCGGGGCCCTGGCCGCCCTGCACATCGGCGAATGGGCCGAGCGGCCGGTGCGGCGGCGCTGGGGCGAGATCTACCGGCGTTTCGACAAGGTGGTGGCGCCCAGCCGCTATATCGCCGCCCGCCTCGCCGAGGCCGGGGTCGATTCGCCTGTCGCCCTGCCCCTCGGCGTGGACGTGGAGACGTTCCGGCCGGACGGCGCCGATCCGGCGGGTCTGCGCCGTCGGTTGGGTCTTGAGCCTCGCCATCGGTTGCTGGTGTTCGCCGGCCGTCCGGCGCGCGAAAAGCGGGTCGACGTGCTCGTGGAGGCCGTGGAGCGGCTGGGCGAGCCCTATGTGCTGCTGCTGGTGGGGGCGGGGGCGGCGGCCGCCCCGTCGCCCAGGGTGATCGAGCTTCCCTACGAGCCGGAGCCGACGCGCCTCGCCGCCCTGCTCGCCAGCTGCGACGCTTTCGTGCACGCCAACGACGGGGAGCCCTTCGGCCTCATCGTGTTGGAGGCCATGGCCTGCGGCCTGCCGGTGGTCGGCGTCGCCGCCGGCGGGGTGGGCGAAAGCCTCGACGTCGCCGTGGGGGAGCTCGCGCCCAGATCCGCGCCCGGCGAATTCGCCGAGGCCATCGAGGCCCTCTTCGCGCGCGGGGCCTGGGACGTGGGCCAGGCGGCGCGCGCCCGGGTGCTAGAGCGTCACGGCTGGGACACGGTCTTCGAGCGGCTGTCGGCCGTCTACGCCGAGGTCAGCGGCGATCCAGCCTTTCTCGAGGCCCCGCCGCCCCTGGCGCTGGCAAGCTAAAGGGCGGCGCCGGCCGCCTTATCCCGCCCCCTGCGGACCGCCGATGATCGGCAGGATCTCGCCGGTGATGAAGCTGGAGGTCTGGGGGCTGGCCAGGAACACGTAGGCCGGGGCGATCTCCTCGGGCTGCGCGGGCCGGCCCATGAGGCTCTGGGATCCGAACCTGGTCACCGCCTCGGCCGCGCGATCCGCCGGGTTCAGCGGCGTCCAGACCGGGCCTGGGGCGACGCAGTTCACGCGGATCCCCTTCTTCACCAGCATCGCGGCCAGCGAGCGGGTGAAGGCGTGGATGCCGCCTTTGGTGATCGAGTAGTCCAGCAGCTGCTTGTTGCCGAAGATCCCGGTCTCCGAGCCCGTGTTGATGATCGCCCCGCCCGGCTTGATGTGCGGGACGGCGGCCTTGGCGAAGTGGAAGTAGCCGTAGAGATTGGTCCGGATCGTGCGGTCGAAGTGCTCCTCGCTGATCGCCTCGATGTCCTGGGCGTGCTCCTGGAAGGCGGCGTTGTTGACCAGGATGTCGAGCCCGCCCAGCACCTTCACCGTCTGCTCCACCGCCGCCTTGGCGAACACCGGATCGGCGACGTCGCCCTTGATCAGCACGGCGCGCCGGCCCTCCTTCTCCACCGCCTTCTTGGTCTCCGTCGCGTCCTCGTCGGCGGCCAGGTAGACGATGGCCACGTCCGCGCCCTCCCGGGCGAAGAGGGTCGCCACCGCCCGGCCGATGCCGGAATCGGCGCCGGTGATGAGCGCCTTCCTGTCCTTCAGCTTCCCGGAGCCCTTGTAGTAGGGGGCGTCGTACATCGGCGCGGGCTCCAGCCTGGACTCGACCCCGGGCTTCTCCTGGTGCTGGGCCGGGAACGGCGGGACCGGATACTCCCGGGCGCCCGCCTGCATGGCGCCGCCGTTCTCATCCTGCTCGCCCTCTTGCTTGAACGAGCGCCGTTCGGCCGCCTCGGTCTCGTGCTGGATCTGGCGCTGCGATTCGAGGGCGCGTTCGGCGCCCGTCCCGGCCCCGGGGCTGCTCATGGGGGTTCTCCCTAAGGGTGTGAAGGAGAGAATCGACGAGCGGGAGGGCGGTTCCCGGGACCCGTCGCCCAAAAAGGCGGCGTCGGCTGATCGACTTGCAGGCGTCTTGGGCTTTGGCTGCCCATTTGCTGCGCTGCAACACTGTCGCTGCGCCGAACCCGTACTCTAGTCATTGGGCGTCATGCGCGTACTCGTCATCGATCCGGACCCCGCGCGGGCGGCCCTGGTGGCCGAGGGCCTCGCCGGCGCCGAGCCGGCCGAGGTGCGCCACGCCGCCCAGTTCGACGAGGCCGAGGCGCGCCGCTTCGAGCCGGACGTGGTGGTCATCGCCGCCGACAGTCCCGATCGCGACACCCTGGAGAGCCTGCGCGAGGCCAGCCAGGGCAATCCGCGGCCGGTGGTGATGTTCGTGGACCGCTCGGCGCCGGGGCTCGCCCAGGCGGCGGTGGAAGCGGGGGTGGCGGCCTACGTGGTCGACGGCCTGTCGCCCTCGCGGGTGCGCGGCGTGCTGGAAGTGGCCATGAGCCGCTTCAACCTGATGCAGCGCCTGCGCTCCGACCTGGAGAAGGCCAAGGCGGATCTCGCCTCGCGCAAGACCGTCGAGCGGGCCAAGGGGATCTTGATGAAGGAGCGGGGACTGGACGAGGAGGCGGCCTACGGGGTGCTGCGCAAGCTCGCGATGGATTCGGGGCGGCCGCTGGCGGCGGTGGCCGCCGACCTGATCGCCTTTGCGGGCGTGCTCAAGGGGAACGGCGGATGACGCTGGAGAAGACCCAGGTGCGGCTCGGCTTCATCGCCCTCAGCGACTGCGCCCCGCTGGCGGTCGCCGAGGCGCGCGGCCTCTTCGCCGCCGAGGGGCTCGAGGTGACGCTCTCGCGCGAGCCCTCCTGGGCCAACGTCCGCGACCGCCTGGCGGCGGGGCTCCTCGACGGGGCCCACATGCTGGCGCCGATGGCGGTGGCTCAGAGCCTGGGCCTGGGCGGGGAGGGGACGCCGATGCGGGTTCCGCTGGCGCTCAATCTCAACGGCAGCGCCATCACCGTCTCGCGGGCGGTCGCCGCGGCCTTGCGGGCCATCGATCCCGACGGCATGGCGCGCCGGCCCCGCTCGGCCTCCAGCCTTCGGCGCCTGATCGAGCAGCGCCGCCGCCATCGCGCCGGTCCCCTGACCTTCGCGGTGGTCTTCCCCTATTCGATCCACAACTACGAGCTCCGCTACTGGCTGGCGGCCGGCGGCGTCGATCCGGACCGGGACGTGCGGCTGATCATCGTGCCGCCGGCGCGCATGGTGGAGAAGCTGTCCTCCGGCGAGATCGACGGCTTCTGCGTCGGGGCGCCCTGGAACGGGCTGGCGGCGCAGCGGGGGCTGGGGGAGATCCTGCTGCATGCCGCCGAATGGTGGGGCGCCGGGCCCGACAAGGTGTTCGGCGTCACCCGCGCCTGGGCCGAAGCCCATCCAGAGACGCTGCGGGCGCTGGTGCGGGCGCTGCTGCGGGCGGCCGCCTGGGCCGACGACGCCAACAACCGGCCCGAGCTCGCGGCCCTCTTGGCCCGGCCCGAATATGTAGGCGCGCCGGAGGCGGCGCTGCGGCTGTCGCTCCTGGGCGGCGCCGAGCTCGGCGCAGACGGCGCCGACTACCTGGTCTTTCATCGCTACGCCGCCAGCTTCCCCTGGCGCAGCCACGCCGCCTGGTTCCTCAGCCAGATGATCCGCTGGGGTCAGGCGCCCCGGGACGCCGACTTCGCCGCCGCCGCCGAGGTCTATGATCCAAGCCTCTTGCGCGCCGCCGCCGCCGACCTGGGCCTGGCCGCGCCGCTCATCGACGCCAAGCCCGAAGGCGCCCACGCCGCCCCCTGGCGCCTGGCCGAGGCCACCGCGCCCATCGCCATGGCGGCGGACAGCTTCGTCGACGGCAAGGTCTTCGATCCGGCCGACCCGCTGGCCTACCTCGACGCCTTCGCCGATACATGAGCTCGCCCAGACCGCCGCCTCCAAATCGGGCGCCGGCGGGCAAGGATTGTGCGCTGCAACAGCTGTGTGACGATCTCGTCCGGTCCGCCCGGCCGCGGGCGTTGACCGCGGGGCGGCGGCTGGTCTGATCACGGACGACGCAGGGCAACGACGGCCTGCGCGGGGTCCTCGGCGACCCGAAAAATCAACAGCTTTTTCAAGGACAACGGCGTCCGGTCCGGGGGAGCGATCCTCGCGGGATCGGGCGTCTTCGCGCCTGCCGAGGCGGGCGGAGGGGACTTTTCGATGAGACACATGTTGAAAACCGGGGCGGCCTGCGCGGCGCTGCTCGGCCTCGGCGCCGGGTCGGCCTGGGCGGGGGACGCGCCCGATCTTCCGGCCGCGGTCGTCGCCGGCAAGTCGATCTTCGACGTACGTACGCGCTACGAGAACGTGGAGCAGACGCCGCTGAAGCGGGGCGAGGCGCTCACCACCCGGATCCAGGCCGGCTGGGAAAGCGCCGACTTCCACGGGGTGAAGGTTCTGCTGGAGTTCGCTGGCGCCTTCCACACCGATTCCGAACACTACAACGTGGCCGTCCCGGGCGGCGCGTCGCTGAACGGCCGGACCCGCTACCCGGTCATCAACGATCCCTCTTTCGCGACCCTCAACCGGGCCCAGCTCTCGTGGACGCCCGCTCCATTCTTCACCCTGACGGCCGGTCGCCAGCGGGTGCTGATCGACGACCAGCGGTTCATCGGCAACGTCGGCTGGCGCCAGGACGAGCAGCGCTTCGACGCGGTGCGGGCCGACTTCGCGCATGGCGGCCTGAAGGCGACCTATCTCTACGTCTTCCACGTGGACCGCATCTTCGGCGGCCGGCTCGACTGGAGCTCGGACAGCCACCTCGTGAACGTCGCCTATGAGGTCGCCCCGCCGCTGCGCCTCGAGGGCTTCACCTACGCCCTGGACTTCTCCAGCCACGATCCCCGAGCGGCGGCCGCGCCCAACGCCAGCTTCACCGCGGGCGCCCGGGCGAGCGGCAAGGCCAAGGCGGGGCCGCTGCAGCTGGCCTACGATGCGACCTGGGCGCGCCAGACCGAATACCGCGGCCGCACGACGCCCTTCCGCCTCGACTTCTGGCAGGCCGATCTTTCCGCCACCTACAAGATCCTCACCCTCAAGGGCGACTACGAGCAGCTGGACGGGAACGGCGTCAGGGGCTTCACCACGCCGCTGGCCACCACCCACGGCTTCCAGGGGTGGGCCGACGCCTTCGCCGCCAGCGCCGGCAACAAGACCCACCGGGACGGCATCCGCGACGTCAACGTGACCTTCGTGGTGCGGCCGAGCTGGAAGATCCCCGGCTTCGCCCACCCGGAGGCGCTGGTGCGCTACTTCGACTTCCAGTCCGAACGGACGGGCGCCTACCTGGGCCGCGAGTGGGACGCTCAGCTGCAGGCGACCATCGCTCCCAAGCTGACACTGGCGATCAAGTACGCCGGCTTCGAACGGGCCGCCCAGGTTCCGCGCGGGACGAGCGCCCCGCCGGCTTCGCGGACCAAGCTGTGGCTGACCTTGGAGTATAAGCTTTGAGGCGCCCCGGCCCGAATTTGCGTCAGCCGGCCCCGGCGGGCGCCCGTTCGCTGATCAAAGCGCGGGCGCAAGGCGGCGTTGGCGCGAAAGCGCGCTGCGCCTGGGCGATCGACGGCTAGACTCTGCTGCAGTCGCGAAGTCAGCGGCGCCAACGAGGGCGCTGCAGCCAGACCGTCCTGGGGCCTTCGCGCAATCCCAAAATCCACGCCATCCCGCCGCGTCCCCACGCGGCGGCCAGCCAGGACGCGAGCCGATGAATTTGAAGAGCTTCTTGAAAGCCGGCCACACGCCGACACTGTTCTCCGCCTTCCTCTATTTCGACATGAGCTTCATGGTCTGGGTGCTGCTGGGCGCGCTCGGCGTCTTCGTGGCCAAAGACCTGCACCTGAACCCCGCCCAGAAGGGGTTCATGGTCGCCGTGCCGGTGCTGGCGGGCGCGGTCATCCGGATCATCAACGGCCTGGCGGTGGACCACTTCGGCCCGCGCCGCGTCGGGATCGTCTGCCAGATCCTGGTGATCGCCGGCCTGGCGGCGGCCTGGAAGCTGGGCGTCCACGATCTCGATCAGGTCTTCCTGCTGGGGATCGTGCTGGGGATCGCCGGCGCCTCGTTCGCCGTCGCCCTGCCGCTGGCCTCGCGCTGGTATCCGCCGGAGCACCAGGGCCTGGCGCTGGGCATCGCCGGCGCGGGCAATTCAGGCACGGTGCTCGCCTCCCTTTTCGCCCCGGGCCTGGCGGCCGCGCTGGGCTGGAAGGCGGTGATCGGCCTCGCCACCCTGCCGCTCATGGCGACGCTGGCCGTCTACCTCTTCTGCGCCAAGGACAGCCCCGAGCAGCCGGCCCCGAAGGGGCTGAAGGACTACCTGGCGGTGCTGAAGACGCCCGACGCCTGGTGGTTCATGCTCTTCTACTCGGTGACCTTCGGCGGCTTCGTTGGCCTCTCCTCGTCGCTCGCCATCTACTTCAACTCCGAATACCACCTGGGCGCCGTGGTAGCCGGCTTCTTCACGGCCGCCTGCGTCTTCGCCGGCTCGCTGTTCCGGCCGGTCGGCGGCGCGATCGCCGACCGCATCGGCGGCATCCGGACCCTGACCTGGGTGTACCTCGCCGCCATCACCGCCCTCGTGGCGGTGAGCTTCCCGCTGGGCTCGCCCTGGCTGGCGCTGGTGATCCTGATCGCCGGCATGGGGGCGCTCGGCATGGGCAACGGGGCGATCTTCCAGCTCGTCCCGCAGCGGTTCCGCAAGGAGATCGGGGTGATGACCGGCCTCGTGGGCAGCATGGGCGGGGTCGGCGGGTTCTACCTGGCCTCCAGCCTCGGCCTCTCCAAGCAGCTCACCGGCAGCTACCAGAGCGGCTTCATCAGCTTCGCGCTCCTCGCCTTCATCGCCCTCGTCAGCCTCACCGGCGTCAAGCGCCAGTGGCGCTCGAGCTGGGGCGCGCTGGCAGCCGCCGGGCGGGTCTAGCCGGTTCCCGCCGAGAGGCACGTCGGGCGATCACCGCCCCGCGTCCGGCGGCGGTGATCGCCTTTGATCGGCGAGGATCGTGAATGGCCGGTCCGGTCGCGGACGGCTGCGTAGGTCCGCCCTCCGGTCTAGCCTTTCGCCCGGTTGTAGCTGCCGTGCGCGGCAGGCGGCTCGCCCCCGACGCGCCGGCCGCCGAAGACGATGTAGACCACGTGGGCCGGCTGGTCGCTTTGATTGTCCCAGCGGTGGTTCACCCCCGGCTGCAACAGGACGTCCCCCGGCCGCATGGGAGTGCGTATCCCGTCCTCCAGCTCGACCACGAGTTCGCCGGAGACCATGATCACGATCTCGGCGCTGTCGTGCCAGTGCCAGCCGCCATAGTCGTCGGGGCTCGCCGTCGCCCCCTTCGGGCGCGGATTGAACTTCACGTAGGTGGCTCGGAAGCCCTGTTCGGGGGCCATGGCGCTGGTGCGGCGCAATACGTCGATGGCCTCGTCAGGGTGCGGAGCGGGCTCTATCTGCGGGGCGAGCCCGTCGGTGGGCAGCAGGAACGGCAGCTTGTCGCCCGCCCACACACGCCAGATCTGGATGAGCCCGCCGCTCTCGCGGCCGTACTCGGACATGTAGTCGATTTCCGGCAGCGTCTGCACGCGGGCGCGCCGAGACCGGCCGTCCTCTCCATGACCGGCGGTGATCAGCCGGGGCGCATCGATGGGCGTAGCCATGCACGGGTCTCCAGAACGCTGAAGGAGCGTGTCAACTGGGACCGCGGCGGTCAAGGCAGGCTTCCACTCTCCCAGCGCCGGATGGCCGATGCGACCTCGTCGGTGGCGACGTAGTGGACCATGTGGCCGGCGCCCTCGACCCCAACCACGGCGGCGTTCGGAAGCTGCTGGGAAAAGCGCACGGTCTGCTGCTCGAAGCCGGCGATCTTGTCCTCGCGGCCGGCGATCAGCAGGACCGGCAGGGTGATCTCGCTCGCGCGCGCCTGGAGCCTCTGGGCCTCGTGGACCATCCCCGCGCCGTCGGCGGCGCTGGCCGCCAGCTGCCAGGGCCGGACCGCCATGCCCACCGAATAGTCGGCGCGGAAACGCTCGGGGACCGGTGCGGGGGAGAAGAGCATCCTGAAGAGGGCCGGCGCCATGAGCCGGCCCACGATGGGCGACAGGGTGTAGCGCAGCGCCGGGCCCAGCACGGGCGCTGCGCTTCCCGCCGCCAGAACCGAGTCGAGCCTCAGGGTCGGGGCGTAATATCCGGACATCAGCACCAGGCCGCGCACCAGGCCGGCGAGCTCGAGGGCGAGGTTGGCCGCGACGATGGCGCCCCAGGAGTGGCCGATGATGACCGAATCCTGGAGGCCGAGCTGCGCCATAGCTTCGGCCAGCAGGCTCGCCTGGGCCGGGGCGCTCCAGTCCCGCCCCGACGGTCGCGGCGAGTAGCCGAACCCCGGCCGGTCGAACGCGAACACTCGGTGGTCCGCGGCCAGCGCGTCGAAGAGGCCGCTGGTGACAAAATCGTCGGCCGAGACGCCGTTGCCGTGCACCAGCACCAGGGGCGGTCCTCTGCCGGCCACGATATAGCGTAGGCGTATCCCTTGGGATTCGACGAAGGTCCCGCGCGGCGCCTGGCGCTTCTCGGCCTTGCGTCCGGCGGCCACGTTGGCCGCCGCGGCGCCGGCCAGGAGGCTGGCCACCAGACCGGCGCCGCCCAGGGCGCGCCCCAACCCCGATCCCCCGTGTTCGCGTCGCCCTGACTGGACTGGCATTCGTGAAGCTCCCCTTCTCGCCCCCGCGCGCTCAACCGGCTGCGCGCCACATCGTTCCCATTGGCTCGCACGCCAACCTGGCCATTCCAGGGCAAGCCGATTGTCGGAGCCCGGTCGGCCGATCCGTCCTACGGTCGGCGCGCGGGGTTATGTCACCACCGCAACCAGCAGGAGGACATTATGGCGAAATTCCTGGCGGTCTACACCGGCAAGCCCGGCCCCCGCCCGCAGCCGGATCCGGCCATGATCGCCAAGGGCGTGGCCGCCTGGACCGAATGGGGCGCCCGCCATGCCGGGCGGATCGTCGAGGCCGGCGGCCCGCTCGGCAAGACCAAGAAGGTCTCGGCCTTAGGCATCTGCGACATCCAGAACAATCTCGCCGCCTATGTGATCGTCGAGGCCGAGGACCATGAGACGGCGGCCCGCATGTTCGAGAACCACCCGCACTTCACCATCTTTCCCGGCGACGCGATCGAGGTGATGCCCTGCCTGCCGATCCCCGGGACCTGAGCGTCCTGGCGACCGGGCGAAGCGGCGGCCGATGGTTCCGGGGGCGCCGACGAGGTATCGTGGCGAGCAAGGCGACGAGATACTTCAGGGAGGACAAGACGTATGGGTGAGCTGCGGTTCGAAGGGCGCGTCGCGCTCGTCACCGGCGCTGGTGGCGGCATCGGCCGCGGCTATGCCCAGGCGCTCGCGGCGCGCGGGGCCAAGGTGGTCGTTAACGACATCGGGATCCGTCCTGAATACACCGCCGAGAGCACGGTCGCTCTCATCCGCCAGGCCGGCGGCGAGGCGGTCGCCGACACCCACAGCATCGCGAAACCGGACAGCGCCGCCGAGGCGGTTCGCACGGCGCTCGAGACCTACGGGCGCCTGGACATCTTGATCAACAACGCCGGCGTCGCCGCGCAGGGCGCGTTCGGCGAGATCAAGCCCGAAGACTACGCAAGAACCCTCGACACCCACCTGATGGGCCAGATCTGGACGAGCGAGGCGGCCTGGCCGCACATGGTCGCGGCCAGCTACGGACGAATTGTCCAGATCAGCTCCACGGCCTTGTTCGGTATGCCGGGGCTGTGGCCTTACGCGGTCGCCAAGGCGGGCACGCTGGGGCTGACCAAGACACTGGCCCTGGAGGGCGCCAGACATGGGATCAGGTGCAACGCGGTGACTCCCTACGGGACCTCGCCCGGCAGCGACGCCGGTTTCAGCGGCGAAGGCTCGGACATCGCCCGCATCTGGCAGGCGAACTATCCAACCCATCTGACCGCCGCAGGGGTGGTCTACCTAGCGCATGAGAGCTGCACGCTCAGCGGGGAGTGCCTGGTGAGCGGGGGCGGCCGGGTCGCGCGGGTGTTCATCGCAGAGACCCCGGGCATAGTGGACAAGGCCATGACCCCGGAGATGGTTCGCGACAATCTCGAGGCGGCGATGGACGAGACCGGGTATCAGGTGATCGGCAGCGGCCTGGAGGGCGGCGCCTACCAGGCGTTCCGGATCGGCGTGACCGACCGCTTCGAGCCGGGACAAGAGCTGAAGTGGACGGCGGACGCGGACGTCGTCGCCTGAAGCCGCTGCGTCCGCCGCCGAGGTTCACTCGCGCTGGGCGGCCAGGATCTGTTGCATGTGGCTCATGTAGCCTTTGATCGCCAGGCCTTCGTAGGCGAGGGTCGCGCCCAGCCGCTGCAGATACTTCTCCCGGAGCTCCTGAACGAGGATGGTCCGGGTGTATTTCAGCGTGGGGTGGTGGATCTGCGCCAGGTCCCTGGCGATCTCGCGCGCCCGGGGGAGCACCTGGCTCTTCGGCAGCACCTCGCCCACCACGCCCAGCCGAAGCGCTTCGGCCGCGTCCAGCTCCGTCGACATGTAGAGGAAATGCCGGCCCCGGTTCGGTCCGAGCAGCGCCATCCAGATCAGCTGGATCCCGTCGCCGGGGACCGCCGAGATGCCTCTGAGGTGCCCGTCCTGGAAGGCCGTGTCCTCCGAGGCGATGATGATATCGCAAAGGACCGCCAGTTCGGAATGGCCGATGAAACGCCCGTTCACGGCGCAGATCACCGGCACTTCGATGGCCAGGTGGTCGAATAGCATCCGGCTGCCCTCGGTCCAGGTCGGCTCCCAGCGGTCTCCGGCCTGGTCGTCGCCGAAACTGGCCAGATCGGCGCTGTTCATGAAGTGCTCGCCGGTGCCGGTCAGGACGACGACCCGGTTGTCGGGATCGCGGCCGATGTCGTGGAACAGGCGGCTGAGCTCTTCGTGGGCGGTCCGCGACCACACGAACTCCCCGCCATCCGTATGAAAGCGGACCTCGAGCACGCCCAGCTCGTCCCGGCTGAAAGCGGCATGGATGTACTTGTCCTGGTACTCGGCCAACCTGGTCATATCCTCACCTGCTCGAATGATTGATTGTCAGGGAGCACAGGACGCCACCGTCGGGTCGGCGCACCGCAAGCCGCGACGATCACCGAAGGGATGTCACGCCCCCGAGGGCCGAGCGCAGGCCCATCGCCACTCTACTGAAGCCCGTATGGCGTTTCCAGGCCCGCCGGCGCGCGGCTTCGGCGGCGTGGTCAGGTCTTCGGCGCCGCCCGGCCAGGACTGCCCACGAAGCGGGCGGCGGGTCCGGAAAGGCGGCGTTCCAGTCGGCCCCGCATGCGTTTCTGGGCGTGGATGCGGTAAGCGAGTCGTGACGCTCACCGGCGCAACGGCGCGCCGGCGAGGGCCCCCCGGGGGTTCGCTTCTGGGGGGGCCGGTCAGACTGACGGACAAGGGCGTCCATCCCCGGACAAAGCCGCCTAGCGCGGAAAGAGTTGGAGACTTGGGATGCCCAAGGAGCGTCTCGTCGTGGTCGGCAACGGCATGGCCGGTTGCCGGGCGGTGGAAGAGATCATCAAGCGCGACCCGGACCGGTACGCCGTCACCATCTTCGGCGCCGAGCCCAGGGTGAACTACGACCGGATCATGCTCTCGCCGGTGCTGGCCGGGGAGAAGACCTTCGAGCAGATCGTCATCAACGACGCGGCCTGGTACGACCGGAACGTCGCGGCCCTGCACACCGGGCGCAAGGTGGCCCGGATCGATCTCGCCGCCAAGCGGGTGGAGGCCGAAGGGGGGCTGAAGGTCCCCTACGACAAGCTGATCCTGGCCACTGGCTCGGACCCGATCCGGCTGCCGCTGCCGGGCGCCGACCTCGAAGGCGTCGTCACCTTCCGCGACCTGGACGACGTGGGCGCCATGGTGGCCGCCGCCGAGAAGGGCGGGCGGGCGGTGGTGATCGGCGGCGGCCTGCTGGGCCTCGAGGCCGCTTACGGGCTGGTGCGCCGGGGGATGGACGCCACCGTCGTCCACCTCATGGACATCCTCATGGAGCGCCAGCTCGACGAGAGCGCCAGCTACCTACTGCGCGGGGCGCTCGCCGAGCGGGGCGTCGAGACGGTCATGGGGGCGCAGTCCGAGGCGATCCTCGGCGAAGACGGCAGCGTCGCGGGGCTGAAGCTCAAGGACGGCCGGGTGCTGCCCTGCGCCATTCTGGTGATGGCGGTAGGGATCAAGCCGGCGGTGGAGGTCGCCAAGGCCTCGGGCCTCGCCTGCCAGCGCGGAGTCGTGGTGGACGACCAGATGCGCACCTCCGACCCCTCGGTGTTCGCGATCGGCGAGTGCGCCGAGCACCGGGGGATCGCCTACGGCCTGGTGGCCCCGATCTGGGAGATGTGCCGGACGCTGGCCGAGGTGCTCACCGGCGATCCGGAGGCGGCCTACGAGGGCTCGACGCTGCAGACGCGGCTCAAGGTCTCCGGTGTCGACGTATTCTCGGCCGGCAAGTTCGCCGGCGGTCCCGGCTGCGAGGACCTGGTGTTCCGCGACGCCGGACGGGGCGTCTACAAGCGGGTGGTGATCGAGGCCGGCAAGGTGGCCGGCGCGGTGCTGTTCGGCGACATCGTCGACGGCGGCTGGTACTACGACCTCATGCGCCGGGGCGAGGACATCGCCGAGCTGCGCGACACCCTCGTCTTCGGCCAGCAGATCACGGAGGCCCTTCGGGGGGCGGACCCTAGGTCGGCCGTTGCGGCCATGCCGGACCAGCAGGAGGTCTGCGGCTGCAACGGCGTCTGCAAGGGCGAGATCACCGCCGCCATCGCGGGCCAGGGCCTCGCCACCCTGGAGGCCGTGCGGGCGGTGACCAAGGCCTCGGCCTCCTGCGGATCGTGCACCCCGCTGGTGGAGCAGCTGCTGCAGCTCACGCTGGGCGACGGCTTCCAGGTCCAGACCGGGCCGAAGCCGGTCTGCGCCTGCACGGGCAAGGGCCACGACGAGGTGCGCCGGCGCATCCTCGCCGAGGGGCTGAAGTCGATCCCGGCGGTGATGCAGGCGCTGGAGTGGGCGACGCCGGACGGCTGTTCGGCCTGCCGGCCGGCGCTCAACTACTACCTGCTCTGCGCCTGGCCAGGCGACTACCGCGACGACAAGCAGTCCAGGTTCATCAACGAGCGCGCCCACGCCAACATCCAGAAGGACGGCACCTTCTCGGTGGTGCCGCGCATGTGGGGCGGGGTGACTTCGGCGGCCGAGCTTCGCGCCATCGCCGACATCGTCGACAAGTTCGCCGTCCCCACGGTGAAGGTCACCGGCGGGCAGCGCATCGACCTCCTGGGGGTGAGGAAGGAGGATCTGCCAGCGGTGTGGTCCGATCTCAACGCGGCCGGCATGGTCAGCGGCCACGCCTACGCCAAGGGGCTTCGCACCGTGAAGACCTGTGTCGGCTCCGACTGGTGCCGGTTCGGCACCCAGGACTCCACCGGCCTCGGCGTGCGGCTGGAGAAGTTCATGTGGGGCTCGTGGACGCCCGCCAAGGTGAAGCTCGGCGTCTCCGGCTGCCCCCGCAACTGCGCCGAGGCGACCTGCAAGGACATCGGGGTGGTCTGCGTGGAGAGCGGCTACGAGATCGGCATCGGCGGGGCCGCCGGCCTCAACGTGCGGGCCACCGAGCTCCTCACCAAGGTCGCCACCGAGCAGGAGGCCATCTGGACCATCTGCGCGGTCACCCAGCTCTACCGGGAGACCGGCTGGTACCTGGAGCGGATCCACAAGTGGCTGGGGCGGGTGGGGATCGAGACGGTGCGGGCCAGGGTGGAGGATCCGGAGGACCGAAGGGCGCTCTACGACCGCTTCGCCTATTCCCAGCGCTTCGCCCAGATCGATCCCTGGGCCGAGCGGGTGGCGGGCCGACACGCCGAAGAGTTCACGCCGCTCACCCGACGCCTGGAAAAGGCGCCGGCATGAACGCGCCGGTGAAGGATCTGGTCTCGCCGACCTGGACCGACGTCGGGGCGGTCAGCGACATCCCCGTACGCGGCGCACGCCGGGCGCCGACGGCCCGGGGCGCCATCGCCATCTTCCGCACTGGCGACGGGCGGCTGTTCGCGCTCAAGGACGCCTGTCCGCACAAAGGCGGTCCCCTCAGCCAGGGGATCGTGCACGGCCATGCGGTGGCCTGCCCGCTGCACAACTGGTCCATCGACCTCGCCACCGGCGAGCCCCTGGGCGCCGACCGCGGCAAGGGATGCGCGGCGGTCGTGCCGCTCCAGGTGCGCGAGGGGCGGATCCTCGTCGGGATCGGCTGATGGACGGCGGCGGGGCAGGGGGCGCGCCCGCCCCTCCCGGTCTGGCCGGCGCCACGCGCACCACCTGTCCCTATTGCGGCGTGGGCTGCGGGATCGCGGCGCGCTCCGACGGCCGATCCCTGCAGGTGGAGGGCGATCCGGACCACCCGGCCAACTTCGGCCGGCTCTGCGCCAAGGGGACGATGCTGGGCGCCACGGTGGCGCTGGAGGGCCGGCTGCTGCATCCGGCGGTGGGCGGCAAGCGGGCGAGCTGGGCAGAGGCGACCGCCGCGGTCGCCCATGGGTTCAGCGCCGCGATCCGCCGGCACGGCCCTGACAGCGTCGGCTTTTACGTCTCCGGCCAGCTGCTCACCGAGGACTACTACGCCGCCAACAAGCTGATGAAGGGCTTCATCGGCTCGGCCAACATCGACACCAACTCCAGGCTCTGTATGGCCTCGGCGGTGGCGGCCCACACCGCCGCCTTCGGCGCCGATCTGGTCCCCGGCTGCTACGAGGATCTGGAGCTGGCGAACCTGGTGGTGTTCTCAGGCCACAACGCGGCCTGGACCCATCCGGTGCTCTTCCGGCGGATGGAGGGCGCCAAGGCGCGCGGCCAGCGGCAGGTGGCCATAGACCCGCGCCGCACCGACACGGCCGAGGTCGCCGACCTCCACCTGCCGCTGGCGCCGCAGACGGACGTCAGACTCTGGAACGGCCTGCTGGCCGACCTTGTCGGCCGCCGCGCCGTCGACCGCGACTTCATTCGCGACCACGTCTCGGGCTTCCCCGACGTCGAGGCGGCGCTGGCGGCGGACGACCAGTCGCCCGCTGCGGTGGCGGCCGACTGCGGGGTCCCGCTGGAGCGCCTCGAAACCTTCTACCGGTGGTTCGCCGAGACGCCGCGCACCGTCAGTCTCTTCTCCATGGGCGCCAACCAGTCCGCGCAAGGGGTGGCCAAGGGGCTCGCCATCCTCAATGTCCACCTGGCCACGGGCCGGATCGGCAAGCCGGGCGCCTGCCCCTTCTCGATCACCGGCCAGCCCAACGCCATGGGCGGACGCGAGGTGGGCGGGATGGCCACCACGCTCGCCGCCCACATGGGCTTCGATCCGGAGTCCCGGGCGCGCCTCGCCCGGTTCTGGGGCGCAGAGCAGGTGGCCGAGTGGCCCGGCCTGAAGGCGGTGGACATGTTCGAGGCCGCCGCCGACGGACGGATCAAGGCGCTCTGGATCATGGCCACCAATCCGGCCGTGAGCCTGCCGAACTCGTCCCGCGTGCGCCAGGCGCTGGCCGCCTGCCCGCTGGTGGTGGTGTCCGACTGCATGGCCGAGACCGACACCCTGGCCTTCGCCGACATCGCCTTGCCGGCGCTCGCCTGGGGTGAGAAGGACGGGACGGTCACCAATTCGGAGCGGCGCATCTCGCGCCAGCGGGCGCTTTTCGACGCGCCCGGCGAGGCGCGGGCGGACTGGCGGATCATCGCCGACGTGGCCGCCGCCATGGGCTTTTCCGAGGGCTTCGCCTGGCGCTCGCCGGCCCAGGTGTTCCGCGAGTGGGCAAGGCTGACGGCCTATGAGAACCAGGGCCGGGCCCTGAACCTCGGCGCGCTGACCGGCCTGACGCCTGAAGCCTACGAGAAGCTGGCGCCGGTCCAGTGGCCGCTGGCGGCGGACGGCCAGGGAACGGCGCGCCTGTTCGAGGACGGCCGCTTCCAGACGCAGGACGGCCGCGCGCGGATGGTCGCGGTGCGCCCGCAGGGGCCCGCCCGGCCGGCGGACGGCGTCTATCCCCTGGCGCTCAACACCGGGCGGGTGCGTGATCATTGGCACACCATGACCCGCACCGGCCTCGCCCCCGAGCTTTGCCGCCACACTCCCGAGCCCTTCGTGGAGATCCATCCGGACGACGCGGCGGCGGCCGGCGTCGCGGAGGGAGCGCTGACGCGGGTGCAGACCGGGCAGGGCGAGGCGGTGGCGGCGGCGCGGCTCACCGTCCGCCAGCGGCCGGGAAGTCTCTTCATGCCCATGCACTGGACCGGCGTCTTCGCCCCCTCCGGCCGCGCCAATCCCCTGGTGGCGGCCGAGGTGGACCCCACGTCGGGCCAGCCGGAGTTCAAGCACACCCCGGCCAGGGTGCGCCCCTACCGGGAGACCTGGCGGGGCTTCTTCCTGGCGCGCCGGGCCTGGAGCGCGCCCGCCGGGCTCGATCTCGTCTGGCGGCGCATCCCGCAGGGGTCCTGCCAGCTCCATGAGTTCGCCGGCCGCGGCGACGGGGCTGAGCGCGAAGCGGTGCGCGCGGCCCTCGGTCGGAGCGCGGGGGACGAGGTGCTGAGATATGAGGACCCGGCCAGCGGCGGCCTCAGGGAGGCCTTCCTCGACAACGGGCGGCTCGAGCGGGCGCTGTTCGTGGCGGTGGGCGCGCGGCCCCTGCCGCCCCGCGATTGGCTGGCGGAACTCTTCGCCGCCGAGCGCCTGACCCCGCTCGACCGGAGCGCGCTGCTGGTGGGCCGCACGCCGGGCCGCGCGCTCGACGCATCGCCGCTGATCTGCGCCTGCCGGGGCGTGCGCGAGGCCAAGATCCGGGAGGCGTTGGCCAAGGGCGCCCCAAGTGTCGAGGCGGTGGGCGAGACCACCGGCGCCGGCGGCGGCTGCGGCGCCTGCCGCCCGGAGATCGCCCGGATGGTCCGCGAGCTGAGCCCGGTGGAGGCCTGACGGCCGCCGGGCTCAGGCGCCGTCGCGTTCCTTGCAGAGGTCGTGGCGGACCGCCCGGCCGAGCTTCGGCGACCATTCGAAGAGCGCCGGGCAGATCGGCTCGGCCGCGACGCGGGGCGTCGGCGCCTCGCTCGCCTCCTCCACCTGAGGCTCGGCCGCATCGTAGGCGCCGTCCCAACCCCAGCCGTAACCCCAGCCCGGAAAGCCCTGGTCGTGACCCTCGCGCCCATGGCCCCCCGGGCGCATGCCGTGCGGTCCATGACCGTCCGGGACGCCGCCGAAGCCCGGATTTGGCCCGGGGCTCGGCAGCCGCGGCGTGCGGAAGCCTCCGAAGATGAAGGGACGGGCGGTGATGCTGCCGGCGGCGAAGGTGGGGGCGCCGCCGTGATGGAAACCACCGCCGCCGTGGAAGGCGCCGCCGTGGAAACCCCCGCCCGTGGCGGAGAGGCCGGGGAAGGCGAGGGCGAACCCCGCCGCGATCGCCGCCGTCGCCTTCAGGTTCCGCCGAGCTTGCATGGCGCCGCCTCCGGATGTCTGGCGTCAACCTTACCGCCGACCGGGCGCGGCGTAATCCCCCTCGCCCGTGAGGCGAACCCGGTCGTCACCGGACATTGAAGCGGACCTTGAGCTCCACCGGCGCGCTCTCGTCGCGGGTGGCCACGTCCACCTTGTATTTGCCGAACGGCATGGAGACCACCGCGTAGAACCAGCCGTCGTCGTCGCGGCCCTGGGGAGAGACCCCGGTGGCCTCGATGCGGACCGCGCTCACCGTCTGGCCGCGGGCCGAGACGGCGATGTTGCCGGGGACGTAAGGGGCGTCGATCTCCAGCAGGAAGCTGCGGGTGAAGCTGCCGTCGCCGTTCTTCTGGGTGGGCAGGAAGCCGATGATCCGCGCGCGCGGGCCGGCCACGGGCTCGCCGGCCGGGCAGTCGGCGAGGGTCATGGCGTCGCCTGCCGTCGGGCCGCAGGGACCCGTGGCGGAGGGCGCGGCCGCAGGCGCGGGCGGCGCGAAAGCGCCGCCGGCGGTGAGCGCCGTCAAGGCGAGCGCGAGCCAGGGGCGCATGCCTCAGCCCCCCCAGGCCGCCGGCGGCGGCGGCAGGCTGGCGACCAGCGCCGACAAGCCTTCGCTGTAGGCTTTGCGCAGCTGGGTCCAATAGGGGTCGTCTTCCTCGACGGTGACGATGGCGGGCGCCTGAATCCGATCTGCGGCGTAGAGCAAGAGATCGATAGGGGGCCCCACCGAGAGGTTGCTGCGCATGGTGGCGTCGAACGAGAGCAGCGCCAGCTTGGCGGCCTCGCCCAGGGAACGATCGTCCGAAAGGGCGCGGTCGAGGATGGGCTTGCCATACTTGGTCTCGCCGATCTGCAGGAACGGCGAGCGGCTCGAGGCCTCGACCACGTTGCCGGCCGAATAGACCTCGAAGAGCCGCGGCCGCTCGCCCGCGAGCTGGCCGCTCACCAGGAAGCTGGCGCTGGGATCGCCATAGGGCTGCACGAACTCGCGGTCGCGCGCGACGATCTTCCGGAGCTGGCCGCCCACCAGGTTGGCGATCTCGAACATGCTGTCGGCGCGCTTGAGGTCGCTTTCCTCGTCGCCGGAGCCGAACGCCTCGGTGAGGGTCGTGACCACCGCCTGGGTGGTGGCGAGGTTGCCGGCGCTCTGGATCGCGACCACCCGGTCCGGAGCGGACGGCATCAGGGCGAGCTTCTGGACCCGGGCCACCTGGTCGACGCCGGCGTTCGAGCGCGAGTCCGACGCCAGCACCAGGCCGCCGGAGAGAATGATCGCAAGGCAGTAGGTCATGCGGCTACAGTCCCAGACGCTCCCGGATCTGTCCAATGGGCCGGGCTTCGCCTCACGCGCGGCGGCGCCCGCCCGGCCTCGACATGTCCGAAGACATGATAAGGATTCGCGCCAGGAGGAACGAAGGATGTCGGACCACCCCGCGCCGCCCGCTGACGCCGTCCCCGATGCGCCGGCGCCCAGGCGTCTGGCCAGGGATGTTCCATACCCGGAGCACCTCAAGATCGAAAAGCCGCCCTACCGGCCGCGGGTCATGCGCGTGCCCGTGGGGCGCTACCTGACGCGGGAGGATCACGACCTCGAGGTCGAGCGCATCTGGCGCAGATGCTGGCAATTCGCCTGCCGCGAGGAGCAGATCCCCGAAGTGGGCGACTATCTCGTCTACGAGATCGCCGAGCTGTCGTTCATCGTCGTGCGCACCGGCCCCGAGGCGTTCAAGGCCTATCCGAACGCCTGCCTGCACCGCGGGCGAAGGCTGTGCGACCGGGACGGCAAACGCGCCGAGGTGTTCCGCTGCGCCTTCCACGGCTGGGCCTGGAGCATCGAGGGGAAGCTCACCGACATGACCTGCGGCTTCGACTTCCCCGGCACGCGCGAGGAGGTGAGCCGGCTGCCGGAGTGCAAGGTAGGGACCTGGGGCGGCTTCGTGTTCATCAACCCGGACCCGGACGCCGAGCCGCTCGCGGACTATCTGGGCGAGCTGCCCGACCACTTCGAGAAGGTGGGCCTCGACCTCTCCAAGCGCTGGATCCAGGCCCATGTGGTGGCCGAGGTCCGCTGCAACTGGAAGATCGCCCAGGAGGCGTTCCTGGAGGCCTGGCATTCCTGGGCCACCCATCCGCAGATGGTGCGCACGCCCATCGACCAGTTCGGCGGCGGCAACCGTTGGGACGATTTCGGCAACTGGATGCGCTATGCGCCGGCGTTGCCCACCGACGTCCACAAGTCGCCGCGCGGCATGTTCGAGATCGCCGAGGATCCGCAGGACGTCGTCAACTACTACTACGGCTCCCACCGCAACGAGGCGCCGAAGGTGTCGGTGGCCGAGGGGCAGTCGCCCGACGAGCTCATCAACCAGGGAGTCCACGACTACTTCCGCGCCGTCATCGGCGACGCGGTCGACAACTACCACCCCGTGCTCATGCGCGGCGGCGACATGCTGGCGGTGTTCCCGAACTTCCATCCGTGGGGCGGCTTCAGCCGCATCGTCTATCGCTTCCGGCCTTCGGGGAACGATCCCGAGCGCTCGCTGATGGAGGTGATCCTGCTGCAGCCGCTGGCCGAGGGCGAGGCCCGTCCGCCGCCCGCGCCGATCCATCATCTCGGCCCCGACGACAGCATGGCCAACGCGGTGGAGCTGGGGCACCTGGGGCGCATCGCCATCCAGGACGTCGCCAACATGGAAGCGGTCCAGCAGGGCCTGAAGCAGCTCAGGCGCGGCTACGTGATCCTCTCCCAGCACCACGACGCGCCCGTGCGCAAGTTCCACGACCTCTATAACCGGTGGATGGGCCTAGAAGACGAGGAGGATGCGGCGTGAAGGCCCAAGCAAAGCACGACGCCGCGCTGCGGAAATACTATCACGTGTCCGCCAGGCAAACATTCGAGGAGGTGGGCGACGGCGTCGTCAGGGTCACCGCCGACGACGGGCGCACTGGTCTCTTCCGGTGGAGCGGGGAGTGGATCGAGGGTGAGCTCACCCAATGCAGCGCCCAGATGCTGCTCTGGTGCGGGGGGCCGAACCTGCCGCCGGACATGAACTTCCGCTGGGTGGAGGCGCCCCGGCACATGGGGACGTCCGAACATCCCTGGCCCTGGCCCGATCCGCCGGCGCCGGCGCGGGACGAATGGGGGAGGGCCCGCGGGGCCAAGCGCTGAGCTAGATCGGTTTGCGCGGGCGGGCGCGCGAATTCAGAATTCAAGGGGAGAAGGGGCTAATGACTGAGTGGAACGAGACCGTCGACGTGATCACGATAGGGTCCGGCGGCGGGGCGTTGTGCGCCGGCATCGTGCTGCGCGACGCCGGCAAGGACGTGCTGGTGCTGGAGAAGACGGAGCTGGTCGGCGGCTCCACGGCCATCTCCGGCGGCGTCACCTGGATTCCCAACAATCCCCTGCAGGCGCCGGCCGGCGTCGAGGACAGCTACGAGCTCGGCAAGGCGTATCTGAACGCCCTGATGAACCGGCCCGACGAGGGCAAGGGCGCGACCCCCGAGCGGGTCGACATGTTCCTGCGTCAGGGCCCGGCCATGATCGCCTACCTGATCGCCAAGGGGGTCAAGTACATCCGTTGCGAGGGCTGGTCCGACTATTACGACGAGCTTCCTGGCGGCTGCCGGCGAAGCCGCTCGCTCGCCGTCGAGGTCTATGACGCGCGCCGATTGGGGGCCTGGGCCAGCAAGCTTCGGCGAGGACGCAGCGGTTTGCCGATCTCCGGCAGCGAGGGGCGCAACCTGCAGCTCTGGAAGCGGAGCTTCAAGGGCTTCATGCTCGCCCAGCGCTATCTGCTGCGGCGCCTGCGCATGCGCTTCCTGGGCGCCGACCTGGTGGGCATGGGAACCGCGCTGCAGGGACGGGTGCTGGAAGTGGCGCTGAAGGCGGGCGTGCGGATCGAGACCGAGACGCCGGTCAAGGAGATCATCGCCGAGGACGGCCGCGTGGTCGGCGTGGTGGCCGAGCGCGGGGGCAAGCCCGTCCGCATCCGCGCCCGCGACGGGGTGCTGATGAACGCGGGCGGCTTCGCCCACGACATCGCGCGCCGCCGCGCCCAGCATCCGATCCTGCCCGAGAAGGACTGGTCGAACACCAACCCCGGCGACACCGGCGAGGTGATCGACATGGCCATCAAACTCGGCGCCGACACCGACAACCTCGATCAGGCGATCTGGCTGGCTTCGTCCTGGCCGCCCGGCCGCGAGGTTCCGTCCATGGAGCACAACGGCATGTCCCGCCCGCACATGATCCTGGTCGGGCGGGACGGAAAGCGGTTCTCCAACGAGGCCGGCTCGTACATGCAGTTCGGGCAGGACCAGATCGCCGCCGGCGCCGTCCCCGCCTGGTGCATCATCGAGAGCCGCGCGCGCGAGCGCTATTTCTGGGCCGGCGTGGGGCCGGGGGTGACGCCGCCCGAGTGGCTGGAGAGCGGCTACATGAAGAAGGCCGACACCCTGGAGGATCTGGCGCGGCAGTGCGGGATCGATCCTCAAGGGCTCGCGGCGACGGTGGAGCGGTTCAACCGCTTCGCCCGCGAAGGCGTGGACCATGACTTCGGGCGCGGCAACAACGGCCTTTCGATCTGGTGCGGCGACCCCACCCACAAGCCCAACGCCAGCCTGGGCCCCATCGAGAAGCCGCCGTTCTACGCCGTGGAGATCTGGCCGGGCGACGTGGGCACGTTCGGCGGCGTGGTGGCCGACCAGTTCGCGCGGGTGATGACCAAGGACGGGGCGCCGATCCCCGGGCTCTACGCCACGGGCGTCTGCACCGCCGGGGTGACCGGCACCCACTACGCCGGCGCCGGCGGCAGCATCGGGCCTTCGTTCGTGTTCGGCTGGGTGGCCGCCAAGCACATGCTGGGGCAGATCCCCAACTAGCCATGACCGAGGACGTCGGCCGCCACCAAGCGGCCCGGGGGCGCATCGCCCGGGCCTTGCGCGAGGCGATCGCGCGCCTCGCGACCACCGAAGCGCCGGCCGATGAACTGGCGAAGGCCGCCGAGTTCGCGGAGGGATTGCTCGCGCATCTGCCGCCATCGGCCAGGACCAGCCGGTACCAGCACTCGGCCCTGGAGGAGCACACCTGGGACACCGACGCGGTGGTGGGCGCGTTCAACCCGCTCTCGGCCCTGTCGGTGATCGATCCCGGCCCGCCGCTCGTCCTGGAGGGACGTTTCAGCGTCGCCTACGAGGGATCGCTGGGCCTCGTGCAGGGAGGCCTGCTGGTGACCGGCTGCGATTGGGCCATGGGCGTGGCCGCCGCCGGCGTGGCCGACGGCGTGGTCACCGGCTCGCTCAGCGTGCGGTTCACGGCCCCGGCCAAGATCGGGGCGCTGATCCGCATCGAGGCGGCGCCGGACCGGATCGAAGGACGCAAGCTCTTCATGCGCGCCACCGCCAGCGCCGACGGCGTGGTCTGCGCCGTGGCCGAGGCGGTGTTCATCTCCGGCGTCAATCTTCTGCCGGATCACGCCAGGCCCAAGGGCGCCTGAGCACGGCGCCCGCGCCGGCCTTCAATCACATTTGAGCGATCCGGGGCGCCGGCGGCGAGCTTGGGTGTTTCAGACACGAGACCAGGGTCCCCGCAGATGAGGAGCTTGCCATGGCCTACGACATCGGCCCGCTGGAAGGCGGCGAGGCGCGGGGCGCCAGCCGCCTGTTGGCGCTGGCCGCCTACCTCGAAACGGTGGCGGACGCGGAGTACGACCACCGCGCCTGGCGACGGGGCAAGGCCGACGGGTCGTGGGCCATGTGCGCGCTGGGGCACGGGTTATCGGCGCTGCCGGATCTGATCGGGCTGCGCTGGCGCAGCGACGACGGCGACGATGTCGTGCGCCTCGACGGCAGCGGCCTCACCGAGGACCCGATGCGCCTGGCGGCCGAGGCCTTCGAACTCAGCCTCGAGGAAGCGGCGATGGTGTTCGGCGTCGGCCTCAAGACCGCGGCATTCTACGGCGAAGGCGGGGCGCTCAGGATCACGCCCAACGCGGTGTCCCGGGCGATCCGCGCGCTGGCGCTGGCGAAGGTCGCGGGGGCGCGCCGAGCCGTCGCCGCCTGAGGTTGAGGGCCGGGCGACGGAGTCGGGCGGGCGATGCTATGACGCTCGCTCCACTGACCGGACCCGACCTTGAAGACCCTGCTGATCGTCTACGACTCGGTGACCGGCGGCGCCCGCCAGATGGCCGAAGCCGCCCAGCGCGGCGCGGCGGCCGAGCCGCAGACCACGACGCGGCTACTCCACGCCGACGAGGCCGGCCCGGAGGCGGTGCTGGCGGCGGACGGCTATCTCTTCGTCACCCCGGAGATGCTGGCGGCGCTCTCCGGACGGATGAAGTACTTCTTCGACCGGACGTACTACGCGGTCTTGGACCGCATCGAGGGTCGGCCCTACGCCCATCTCATCTGCGCCGGCAGCGACGGCGAAAACGCCATGCGCCAGGTGGCTCGGATCGCCGCCGGCTGGCGCCTGGCCTGCGTCGCCGAGCCGATCATCGTCTGCACCCACGCCCAGACGCCCTCGGCCATCCTGGCGCAGAAGACCATCGGGCTTGCGGACCTCAAGCGCTGCGAGGAGACCGGAGCGGCCCTGGCCGCCGGCCTGGCGATGGGGGTGTTCTAGCCCCGGGCGGCGCTTCAAGCCTCGCGGGCCTCGGGCGGGCTGGCGGCCGCGGCGTTGTCCACGCACTTCCAGAGGGCGGCGATCTCGCGGGCGGCGGCCTTGTCCCACATCTCCTCGGCCGAGCGGCCGGTCTCCAGCGCCGTCTGATAGATGGTGCGCGCGCGCAGAATGGCCGGCGCGGGCGGCGCCTGCAGGTACTCAAGACCGCGCATGGCCCGCTTCACCAGGGGGGATTCGACGCCTTCCCGGGCCGCCGGCGCCTGGTTCATCACCACCAGCGCGGGCTTGCTGAGCCGCCGCACCAGGTTGAGCGTCGGCACCAGCCCGGCCAGATCGAGCAGGGTCGGGCGGACCACCAGGACCGACAGGTCGGCGAGCACCACGGCCTCGGTGACATCCTCGACCGCCCCCGCCTGGGTGTCGATGATCAGGAGCTGCTTGCCGAGCCCCAGCGCTGCGTACTGGGCCGACATCAGCTTCGGCCCCGTGGAGGTCACGCAGGCAGGTCCGGGATCGGCGCGGGCGGAAAAGATGCTCTGGATCGAGTGCTGAGGGTCGAGGTCGATCACCATGGTGTCGACGCCGCGTCGATGCGCGGCCAACGCCAGGTGGCTGGCCACCGTGGTCTTTCCCGAGCCGCCCTTCAGGGCGATGACCGCCACCGTCCGCACTTCAGGCCTTCGCCGCCGAGTTCGCGATCGCCCTGCATAGCGGATGAACCGGCCATTCAGCTACGGCCGAAACGCGGCCGAAGGCCTCATGTTCGGGCATCTTCCGAGGTTTCAGGCGCCGGGCAAGACCGGCAGGGCGAAGGCGCGGAGGTAGCCCGGAAGCGTCAGGGCCGCGCGGGTCGCCTCGCGAACGTTGGGAAAGGTCTTGGCGTCCAGGGCCGCCGGCCCCCAGTCGGGCTTGCCGCGGCCGGTGACGAGATATTCCAGGCCGGCGTGGGTGGTCCTGGCGACTACGGCCATCGAGGGCATTCCAGAAGCCTCCGTCGGCGCATCCCAAATCGGGCGCGTCCGGCGCCGCCGCTACAAGTTCCGTGCCTATGTCGCAGGAGCGCCCCCGGCGAGATGGACACGGCGTGCTTTGCGTTGGAGAACGAGGGCGACGTGGAGGAACGCACGAGGAGGAAGGCACATGGACATCAGCAACGGATCGGCCCTGGTCACCGGAGGGGCTGGCGGCTTCGGCAGCGCCACCGTTCGGCGGCTGGCCGAGATGGGCGCCAAGGTGGTCATCGCCGACGTCGCCGACGAACGCGGTGAGGCGCTGGCCAAGGAGCTCGGCAACGGCTCGATCTACGTCCACACCGACATCATGGACGAGAACTCCATCGCCAAGGCGGTGCAGGCCGCCGCCAACCTCGCGCCGCTACGCGCGGCGGTGGTGGTGCACGGCGGGCCGCCGGCGCCGGGGGCCACGGGACCGGCGCGGACGGTCAACCGCGAGGGACAGCGCCTTCCCCTCGCCAACTTCATCCACACGGTGAACGTCTACCTGGTCAGCGCCTTCGCCGTGACCAGCCAGGCGGCCGAGGCCATGGCCAAGAACGAGCCGCTGGATTCCAACCAGCGCGGGGTGATCGTCAACACCGCCTCCATCGCCGGCTTCGAAGGCCAGCCGGGCCAGGCGGGCTACTCGGCCGCCAAGGGCGGCATCATCGGCATGACCCTCACCATCGCCCGCGACCTCGCGCCGCTGGGCATCCGGGCCATGGCCATCGCGCCCGGCACCTTCCTTACCTACGCCTATCTCACGCGGGCCACCCGCGAGGAGGTGCAGGCCAAGTGGGGCCCCACCGTTCCCAATCCCAGGAGAATGGGCGATCCGGACGAGTACGGCCTTCTTGCCGCCCAGATCGTCCGCAACGACTTCCTGAACGGCACGACGATCCGCCTGGACGGGGCTCAGCGGTTCTGACCGCTAGCCGGGGGTCGGGCCGGAGACGCGCGAGGCCGCCGCACGGCGAAGGTGGAACCTCCGGCGTCGCGGGACATTCGGCAATGACTCCAGCGGGTCGAAGGACCCGCGCGGTAGGCGGTGAGTATGTTTGGCGCCCGTTCGGCCCCCCCGGGCAAGGTCGCAACCCCAGCAGACGAAGCCCCGTTCGGCGCGCCGCTCCAGGCGGACCAGACGTGCCCGGCGTGCGGGGCGGCCAACGCCAGCTGGCGACGCCTCTGCGGGAGTTGCGAGCATCCGCTGACGCCGCCCGAAGCCGCCGAAGCCTCGCCTGCGACACCCGAACCGGCCGCCGAGCCGGAACGCCAGACACCGCCCCCCGCCCCGGCCGCCTCGCCCGAGGCGAGCGGGCCGGCGCCGACTGCGCGCCAGGGGCCGGCCCCGCCGCCGATCGACATGCCCCCCGAAGCGCCAGCTCCGCCGCCAGCTGTCGAGGCGCCCCCCGAAGCGCCGCCCAGGCCGACGGCGCCGGTGCGGGGCGCCGAGCTTCCGGCCGAGGCGCCAGCTCCGCCGCCAGCCGACAAGTCAGCGCCCAAGCCTTCAGGGGCGCCGCCCGCCGCCGAGCCTCCGGGGTCGCCACGCGCCGCCGAACCGCCCGCCGAGGCGCCGCCCGCCATGGCCCCGCCCGAAGCTCCGGTTGCGCCGCCGATGGCCGAGCCGCCAGCGGTGTCGGCGACCGCGCTGGCGAAGGACCCCGACGCCTCGCCCCTCGCAGAAGCGCTCGCCGAGGTCCGAAGGGCCCGCACGGCGCCCAAGCCCTCGCCGGCCGCCGGGACGTCGGCCCGGCCCGCGGTCCCGTCCGCCGAGCCCCCGCTCGTCCTCGAGAGGGCCCCGGGAGGGCGCGGCGCAGCTTCGCCCGCCTTGCTGATAGGTCTTCTGGCGCTCGCCGTGGCTGGAGGCGCGGCGGCCGTCGCCGTCTTCCACGGAAACCTGGCTGGCCGCGCCAGCGCCCCGGCCGTTGTCGTGACGGCGGACGCCCAGGCGCCGCGGGCCTCGCTCGCCCCGCCGCTGGCGAGCCCAGCGACAGCCCCGCCCGCGCCCCCTGTGATCGCGCCCCCTGAGCCCAGCCGCGCCGAGGTCCGCCCGGCCGCCCGGCCCCGGGGCGCATCCCACGTCGACCGCCTGGCCTCGGCCGTCTCCAAGCCCCGCCAGCCGCCGGCCGTGCGCTCTCGCTCGCATGCCATCCCGGCCGAGCCTAGCTCCACCGAAGCCTCGGCGGACGCGCCGGCCCCGTCGCAGTGGTGGCGGGAAAATTTCGGCCCCCACCGCGCGCGCCCCGATGAAGACGGCTCGGCGGAGCCGACGCCCCCTCCGCCGCCTCCGCCGGGCGCGAAGGAGACGACCTTGGACGAGCAACTGCACAGTTGGCGCGCCCGAGGACATTATCGCCGTGACGCTCAGGCGGACGAGGGCGGCGAGGCCGACGAGGCTTCCCCGGACGAAGGCGGCGCGCCCTAGTCGGATTGAAGTCGGGCTCCGGCTTCCCGCCGCCGATCACAGCTGCGACAACTTGTAACGATCAAGCGCAATCAGCCGTGGCCGAATCGCGAACAATCGGCCATCAGGCGCGGCGTGAGGAACTTCTGGCGCCTGGCGCGCGTTCACGCGCCGGGACTGTTTATCGTTAGGGGGCTACGGTGGGCGTCAGCATCGACGATCATCTCGGAAAGCGGCTCTTCGAGCTTAGGCGACGGCTGGGCCTGACCCAGGCGCAGCTTGCGCTGGCGGTGGGCGTCCGCTTCCAGCAGATCCAGAAGTACGAATGCGGCGCGTCGAAGATTTCGGCCAGCCGCCTCTGGGCGCTGGCGACGGCCCTGGAGGTTCCGGTGGGCTACTTCTTCGAGGGTCTGGGCTCCGGATCGGTGCTGGCGGCCTGACTGGCGACGGCGCGTCCTTCCTCCAGCCCTTCGTAGAAATAGCCGAGGGGAGCGCCCAGGGCCTGGGCGAGCGCCCAAAGCTGGCTCGCCGGCATCGTGGCGACGCCGGTCTCGTACCGCTCGAAACGCCGCACGCTCACCCCGATCATTTGCGCCAGCGACTCCTGGCTCCGGTTCAGCAGCAGGCGCCGCGACCGCAGCCGGGCGCCCACGTGGGCGTCGATCTCGGCGGTCGAGGGAACCTGCGCCTTAACGGGTTGGACAAGGCGAACCACAGCCATGGGGCATGGCTAAGCTGCTCGGCCGATTCGCGCCAGAAGTGAGGCGGCCCGCGCAGCGTCGTCAAGATCGCGCTCGAGCGCGCTCGCGTGAACGAAGAGAATCGGCGCACGTTCAATCCAGCGCCTGCGAGAGACGGGCGATGGGCATGTGAGGGGACTGTGTGGGACGAAGATGCATGCGTGCGCGAGGCCGAGCGGATCGAGCGCTCGGCGGCGCACGCGCGGCCGGCCTGGCTCAGGAACGAGCTTCTCGGACTGGCGGGGGGCTGGCGCGGGCTGCGGCCCTCGCGCCTGCAGGCGGGTGAAGCGCGCCGGCGGATGAATACCGCGAGCCCGGCGCAGCCCCGATGGGCCATTCCGTCGGGAGAGGATGCGTTCGACTGGTCCGGGCTCTCGGAACGGCTAGAGGGCTGATCCCCCCCGCTCGGACGCGGCGCAGAGGGTGAGCGCCTTGCGGGCCGTGGCGGCGCCGTCGTCGGTGGGGTTGAGGGCGAGATACCGCTCGTACAGCGGCCGGGCGCCGACGAGGTCCGCGGCCTTCATCCGGAGCTGGGCGAGATTGAACAGCGCATCGCCGTGGTCCGGCTGCGACTGGAGCAGGCGTTCGAGCTCCCGGATGGCGTCTTGGGGCTTGCCGGCCGCCTCGAGCGCCTGGGCGAGGTTGTAGCGGGCTTCCGCGAAGCGTCCGTCCCGGGCGAGCGCCCGCTGGTAGGCGAGCACGGCCTCGGCCCAGCGCCCTTGGCCGAGGCGGATGTTGCCGAGATTGTAGGGGGCGACGGCGTCGGTCCGGTCCGCGCGGGCGCATTGGTCATAGAGCCGGGCGGCCTCGTCGGCCCGGCCGCCAGCCTCGGCCACCTGGGCGGCCTCGAAAAGGTCGTCGAGGGTGGGGTGATCTTCGTGGAGCGGCAGATAGGCCTGGCCGCGCAGGTTGGTGAGGTCTCCGTTCTCCCAGGCGAGGGCCGCCTCGCCGGCCGGGGTGAGGACGATCCTGCGCCGGCCGCGGGGCGAGCGGTCGCGCGTCTCGGCGAGGATCCGCACCACCTCGCCCAGCGACCGGCCCTGGCCCAGCAGCTCGGCGGCGGTGCGGATGACCTGGGCGTCGGCGAAGCGGCAGCGGTCGGCCTCGATCACCACGAGGTCGAAGGCCGCCAGCACGTCCGCCGCGTCGCGCGACAGCCCCGCGGGGCCCAGCGCGGACGCCAGCGGCAGGGTCGCCGGCTCGCTCGCTTCCCTGGACAAGGCGGCGGCGAAGGCGCGCTCGCCCATGACCGGGACGCTCCGCTCGCGCGCGGCGCCGAGGCGTGAGGCGAGCGCGCCGGCGTCGATCAGCGGAACGGCGAGGGCGCCCACCACGAAGACGTCGCTGCGGCCGGTGAGATCGCGGAGCACCTGGCCGCCCAGCCGCTCGACCTCGGTCTTCAGACGCTCGCGCGCGCCGGGCGAGAAGCGGCCGTAGAGCGCGATCGTCCGGCCGCCGATTTCCATGGCGTCAGCCGGCGCCGGCCTTCTTCTTCTTGGCGGCGGGCTCGGCGGCGGGCGTGGCGGGCGCCTTGGCCTTGGCGGCGGTTCGGCCGGCGGCGCCCTTGCCGAGGCTGGGCGCGGGCGGGCGCCGCTCTTCCTCGATGCTGCGCTTCAGGGCGTCCATGAGGTTGACGACATTGCCGCGCTCGGGGGCCTTGGCGATGACCGGCGCGCCGCCCGAGATCTTCGATTGCACGAGAGCGACCAGGGCCGTCTCGTAGCGGTCCTCGAAGGTCTCCGGCTCGAACTTCATCGGCTTCTGGGCGATGATCATCTCGGCCATCTTGAGGGCGTCGTCGGGGACCTTGGCGGTGAGCTTGTCGAGGGCGCTGGCCGGCTCGCGCACCTCCTTGGCCGAGCGCAGGGTCACCAGCCGGAAGCCGTCGGCGATCGGCTGCAGGGTCACCAGCCGCTCGCGTCCCGAGAGCACGATCCGGGCGACGCCGATCTTGTGCGAGCGCTTCATGGCCTCGAGGATCACCGCAAAGGTCTCCTCGGCCACCGGGCCGTCCGGCGCCAGGTAGTAGGTGGAGTCCTGGTAGATCGGATCGACGTCGCCGGCGTCCACGAAGCCGTCGATGTCGATGGTCTTGCTGCTCTCGATCTCGATCGCCTCCAGCTCGTCGCCGCCGACGACGACGTAGCGGTCCTTCTCGAACTGATAGCCCTTCACCAGGTCGGCGCGGTCGATCTCGCCGAGCTCGGGGTCATGGTATTTCTGCTGTACGCGGTTCAGCGTGTCCTTGTGCAGCAGGTTGAAGGAGATCTTGCCGGCGGTCGACGAGGTGGCCGGATAAAGCTTCACCGGGCATGCCACCAGCGACAGCTTCAGATAACCCTTCCAGGACGCCCGGCCCGCCATGCAGCCACCCTTATGTCTTCATACCCACATCACGCCGCATCTTAGGCGTGATCTTGGAAGCGCTCGATCCTAACCCATCCCAGGGGTCCGCAGCCAGGGTGTCGATACGCCTCATAAGGTTAAGACGGTCGAAAGCCCCGCCGCCCGACAGCTTGCCAAGCTCGTCCCACCCGATCGGCGTGGCGACCGGGAAGCCGGGGCGGGCCCGCAGGGAATAGGACGCCACGGCGCTCGCGCCCCGGGCGTTGCGCACATAGTCGAGGTAGATCTTGCCCTTGCGCCGCTCCTTGGAGGCGACGGCGGTGAAGAGCGAAGGGACGTCGGCGGCCGTGGCGCGGGCCAGCGCCTGCGCGAACCCCTTGACCAGCGCCCAGCCCTGGCCGGGCGCCATCGCCATGACGAGGTGCAGGCCCTTGCCGCCGGTGGTGCGTAGGAAGACGGTGAGGCCCATGGCTTCCAGGCGTTCGCGCAGCGTCTGCGCGCCCTCGCACACCCGCGCCCATGGCAGGGCCTCGTCCGGGTCGAGGTCGATGATCAGCCGGTCCGGGTGCTCGGGATCGTCGATCCGGCAGCCCCAGAGGTGGAACTCCACCGCCCCGAACTGGGCGAGCGCCAGATAGCCGCGCGGCTCGGTGACGGTGACGAAGGCCGCCCGACCCTCCTCGTCGGCGAGGTCGACGGTCTCGACCCCGGCGGGCAGGCCGGCGAAGGCGTGGCGCTGGTAGAAGCAGTCCTCGCGCCGGCCGCTGGGGCAGCGCAGCATGGTGACCGGGCGGCGCAGCAGCTCCGGCAGCAGCCAGTCGCCCACCCGGGCGTAGTAGAGCGCTAGGTCCAGCTTGGAGACCCCGCTGCCGGCGAAGATCTCCCGCTCCGGATTGGTGAGGGTGATGGCGGCTAGGTCGCGGTCGGTGACCAGCCTGGACCTGATCGGGGCGGCTTGGCGGGCGGGCGGCCGGGGCGCGAAGCCGAGCAGCACCGCCGCCCTCGGGGCGTCCTGGGCCGAGCGGCTGCGGTAGCCGATCTCGGCGGTCCAGCGGGGCTCGACCCAGTGGGCGCCGGGGGTCGCCGGCACGGCCACGGCCGGGGAGAGGCGCTCGAACTTCGAGAGGGCGCCGTAGAGCTCGCGGGCCTTCGCATCGCCGATCCCGGAGCCCACGCGTCCGGCGTAGACGAGCTCGCCGTCCCGCTCTTCGGCCAGGATCAGCGAGGAGGCGCTCGCGGGCGTATTGGAGAGGAAGCCGATGACGACGAAGGGCGCCACCTCGACCCGCTTGACCTTCACCCAGCTCGCCGAGCGCCCCTGCACGTAGCGGGCGCCGGTCTGCTTGGAGACGATCCCTTCCAGGCCCACGCGGCTCGCCTGGGCGAACAGCGCCTCGCCGTCGCCCTCGATGTGGCTGCTGAACTGCACCGGCGAGCGGGCGTCCGCGAGCGGGGCGACGAGGCCCTCCAGCGCCGCCTTGCGGTCCTTCAGCTGCGCGGCGCTAAGGTCGTAGCCGTCCAGGTAGGGAAGGTCGAAGGCGAAGTAGGCCAGGGCGTGGTCGCGGCCCTCGGCCAGCGCCTGCTCCAAGAGATCCAGGGAGGCGACGCCGCGCGGGTCCTGCACCACCACCTCGCCGTCCAGGATGGCGCTCTTGCAGGGAAGCTTGGCGAGCGCCTGGGCGAGTGCGCGGTAGCGGTTCGTCCAGTCGTGGCCGTTGCGGGTGACGAGCCGCACCGCGCCGCCCTCCACGAAGGCGAGGGTGCGGTAGCCGTCGTACTTGATCTCGTGCAGCCAGCCGGCGGCGCGCGGCGGAATGTCGGCCGAGCCGCAGAGCTGCGGCTTCCAGCGCCTCGGCATGGGAGCGGCCACCGCGCCGGCGATCCTCGCCGCCGCCTTGCGGGGCGTGGGCTTGCGGGCGGGCGCCGGGGGCTCGTCCACCGGGCGGCCGGTGACCACGCTGTCAGGCTGCTCGGCCAGCACGTCGTACTCGGCCAGCGGTCGGGCGGCCGGGTCGCGCTCCTTGATCAGCAGCCAGTTGGTGGGATCGTCGGGGAGGCGCTTCAGCATCCAGCCGCCCGCCAGCTTCTCGCCCACCAGGCGGAACTTGATCTCGCCGGCCGCCAGCGCCGCCTCGGGCTCGGCCAGGGTCACCCAGGTCCCCCGGTCCCAGACGATCACCGTGCCCGCGCCGTAGTTCCCGGCCGGGATGCGGCCCTCGAAGGTGGCGTATTCCAGCGGGTGGTCCTCCACCAGCTTGGCGAACCGCCGCACCTTCGGATCCAGGCAGGGCCCCTCCGGCACCGCCCAGCTCTTCAGCGTCCCGCCCATCTCCAGCCGCAGGTCGTAGTGCATGCGCCGGGCGTGGTGCTTCTGGACCACGAAGATCGCCTCGCCGGACGCGGCCGCGCCCCCGGCCGGCTCCGGGGTCCGCTCGAAGCGCCGCTTGGCGCGGTAGCTCGCAAGGCCGCTCGCCATGGCGGCAATCTAGCAAAGTCATCGGGCCGATGGCCGGGAAGTTGCAAGACGACGGCGGTCTTCCCTAAGAGTAGGGCCGACAGCGGGGCCCGGCATGCAGGTCGACGTCATCTCGGACTGGAGCGACTTCGAGGCGCTGCGCGGCCAGTGGGAGGCCGTCTACGCCGCCGATCCCGACGCCCACGTCTTCCTTTCCTGGAGCTGGCTTGCCGACTGGCTGCAGGTCTACCGCACCGCCTGGTTCGTCCTGGCGGCCCGCACCGGCGAGCCCGGCGAGGGCTATGTCGCCTTCCTGCCCATCCGCAACCGGCTGCTGTTCGATGCGGCGAGCGGCTTCTACAACGAGCTCGCCCTGGCGGGCGCCCGCTACGCCGACTACGCGGGGATGCTGGCGAGGCCGGACGCCGAGACCGCGGCGGCCAAAGCCTTCGCCGACTGCCTGAAGGACGACTTCTACTGGGCGAGCCTGCGCCTCGACGGGCTGCTGATGTCCGAGCGCCGCCGCCAGGCTTTCCTCTCGCGGTTCGCGGCCTCGAAGTTCAAGAGCCAGCCGATCGAGGAGGTGATCGAGGGCGTCGACCACTACGTCTGCCCCTACCTCGACCTGCCCGCCTCCTGGGACGAGTATCTGGGGAGCCTCAGCCGCAACGAGCGGCAGAAGATGCGCCGGCTGCTCGGAAAGGCGGACGCCTCCGAGGAGATGCGGATCGAGCTCTCGCCCCTCGCCGAGGTTCCCCGCGACCTGGAGACCATGCTGGGCTTCTGGAAGACCAAGTGGAGGCCGTCCAAGGGCGAGGCCACCGACCTGATCGCGGCCCGCAACCAAGACATGCTGTGTCGCCGCGCCGAGCATGGCGCCCTGCTGCTTCCGGTGTTCCGGCATGGCGACCGGTTCATCGCCGCCCTGGCCATCCTGGACGATCCGGCCAAGCGGACGCTGAACTTCCTCATGACCGGCCGGGACGAGACCTACGGCGAGGCCCCGGCCGGCTACCTGCTGCACGCCTGGGCCATCCGCCACGCCATCGAGCACGGATACGCCCGCTACGACTTCCTGAAGGGCGACGAGCACTACAAGTACCTGTTCGGCTGCAAGGACCGCCGCCTCAGTCCGGTGACGGTCTCCACCCGCAGCGGACGCAACTTGGCCGACGCCTTCCACCCGAGCTGGCTGCCCGGCATGCTCGAGATGGCCGGGGCGTTCGAGCGGGACGGCCAGCCGGCCGAGGCCGAGCGCGCCTATCGCCAGATCCTGCGCCTGCACCCGGCCGACGCCCAGGCCCGCTTCTCCTTCGGCCGGTTCCTCACCCGCAAGGGCGCCCACGGGGAGGCGAGGGCGCTGCTCGCCGCCGTCGTCGAGGCCGAGCCCGGCGGGCAGGAGGCCTGGCTGTGGCTCGCCCGGGCGCTGCAGGGGCTGGGGGACGCCGAAGGGGCGCGGGCGGCGCTCCGGCGGCTGCTGGCGCTCGATCCCGGCCACCAGGAGGCCAAGGCGCTGCTGCTCCAGCTAGGCTTCGCGCCGAAGGCGCCGGCCCTGGCGCCGCTGCTGGGCGCCGCGAACCCCGGCGCCGCCGCGCAGCCCTTGCCGGACGCGGAGGCCTTCCTGCGCGGACTGGCGGTCCCGGACCCGCTGGCGCGCTATCGGCGTTAGCCGGCTTTCACCAATGGGTCAGCGGCGCACGCGGAATGACGCCGCCAATCGTCGCTACCTGCACCATGATCCCGACGCTGATCCTGGACGACGACGATTGGAAAGCGTCACTACGGCGCGGACTGACGCAGTCTGAATTCCCCGATCTTGAACGCCAATCGAGAGGGCAGCCCGGTTTTCGTGTGTCAGGATAACCGGAAACCCCGCAGCGGCAGCCCATCCTGCGTTTCGCCCTGGCGGAGGCTGATGGTGGAACACCCCCATGATGGGTGCAGGTCAGCCGCCTCGATATACGGCTGTCAGAACGCCGTCGAAAGGCGCTCCCCGTAGTCTGTTCATTTGGGGATTTGGCGATTTGGGGGGACACGATACCTAATTCCAAAGTTCCCGCTGCTCGGCCGTGGACGCCGGCTTCGGCGCAGGCCCGGGTCGTCCTCGGGCGAGCTTGCGGCCGAGGCCTACATCGCAGTGGGCTCGGTCGTCGTCGGACGGTCGGCGGCCCTAGGCGCCCGGCGGGCGGCGGAAGCTGGCGCGGCGGAGCAGGCCGCGGCGGAAGACCTTGTCGATGTAGTCTTCCCGCGCGCCTGGCCCGTGCGGCTCGGGGCTCGGCTCGGTGCGGGGCTTCGGTTCAATCCCGGCGGCGGCGCCGGCCTCGCCGCACCGGTCGGCGATCTCGTTCATCACGCGTCCCTCGTACTCAAGACGCTGCTGCAACGGCCCGCCGATCGGCCAGGTTCCGGGTCCGCCCGCCTGGCTCGCGCGCAAGTGAACCGGTGGGCCGCGGCAGGGTACTAAGAGGCGAGCTCCTCCCAACCCGTCCCCTCGATGCAGAGGCGCTCCAGGGCCCCCGGCGAGCTAAGGCGCCGGGGGTCTTGTCGTTTGGAAACCCCTCACCCTCCCAGCGCTGCGCGCTGGGCCCCTCCCTCTCCCGATGGGAGAGGTATGGAGGGGAGAGGCTTGGAGAGGGAAGAGGTCAGCCGGCGGCGCGGATCGCCTTGACGGCGCCCTCCGCCAGCTTCCGGCTCGCCTGGCGCTTGGGCATGCGGTTCCAGACGTCGAGGGCGGCGATCTTGTAGGCCTCGGCCAGGGTCGGATAGTTGAAGGTGTTCTCGACGAAGTAATCGAGCGTGCCCTGGAGGTTGAGCACCGCCTGGCCGATGTGGATGAGCTCGGTGGCGCCCTCGCCGACGATGTGGACGCCCAGCAGCCGCCGGGTCTTCAGCGAGAAGATCATCTTCATGAAGCCCGCGTTGAGGCCCATGATGTGCCCGCGCGAGATCTCCCGGAAGCGCGCCACGCCGCATTCGTAGGGAATGCCGCGCTTGCGCACCTCTTCCTCGCTCATCCCCACGGTGGAGATCTCCGGCACCGAATAGATGCCGTAGGGAAAGAACTCGGGGGCGGGGGGCGCCGGCTCGTCGAAGGCGTGGCAGGCGGCGATGCGGCCCTGCTCCATGGAGGTGGAGGCCAGGCTCGGAAAGCCGATGACGTCGCCGGCCGCATAGATGTGGGGGCAGGCGGTCTGGAAGGTGTCCTTGTCCACCGAGACCCGTCCGCGGGCGTCGGCGGCCAGGCCCGCTGCTTCGAGGCCGAGGGTGTCGGTGGCGCCCACCCGGCCGGCGGCGAACAGCACCATGTCCGGATGCAGCTCCCGCCCGTCCTCGGCCTCGATCACGCATCTGGCTCCGTCGGCGTAGGCGGCCTTGACCTTGCAGCCGAACCGGACGCTGACGCCCCGGTCGCGCAGGTCGTGGATGAACTCGTCCGCCAGCTCGCGGTCCACGAAGGGCAGCATCCCCTCGCCGGGCTCGAAGATGGTGACCTTGATGTCGAGCGCGCTGAAGATCGAGGCGTACTCGACGCCGATGACGCTCGCGCCGATCACCGCCAACTGACGGGGGATGCAAGGGAGGTCCAGGATCTCGTCGCTGTCGAGCACCATCCGCCCGTCGAAGGCGATGTGCGAGGGCCGGTACGGCCGGGTGCCCACCGCGATCAGGAACCGCTCGGCGGCGCAGATCTCCAGGCCGCCGTCCTCGCGGAGGATCTCGACCCGGTGCGGGTCGATGAACCGGGCCGCCCCGCGGATGGTCTCGACGCCGTTGCGGGCGAACTGGAGCTCGAGGATCTCCACCTCGTGGTCCAAGGTCATGTGCAGGCGCTTCAGCAAGTCGGCGGCGCAGATGTCCTGCTTGACCCGGTAGTTGGCCCCGTAGAAGCCCCGCTCGCGCCAGCCCGAGAGGTTCAGCACCGTCTCGCGCAGGGTCTTGGAGGGGATGGTGCCGGTGTGCACCGAGACCCCGCCGACCCGCCGGCCGCGCTCCACCACCAGCACCCGCTTGCCGAGCTTGGCGGCCTGGATCGCGGCCCGCCGGCCGGCCGGCCCGCTGCCGATGACGATCAGGTCGTGGACCGTCGCCGCCTGGCCCGTTTGCGCCGCCACTTGCCCCTCCGCGCCGATTGCGCGCTCACCTTAGCGCAGGCGAGTTAAGTAAATCAGACGCCGCCGCTCAGGACCTTCGCCGTGGCCGCCGTTCGAGCTCTTTTTGGGCAGTGGTCTTGGGTAGGCCCGACAAGGTGAGGAAGCCTTCGCCGTGGGTGTCAAGGGTGGCGAAGTGCATGTCGGCCAGCTTCAGGAAGTTGGCCTTGGTGATGTAGCCGTTGAACTGGAAGTCGGCGGCGGTGATCGGTTCGGGCTCCTGGAAGAAGCTGTAGGGGGCCGCGCCGGTCTTCGACTCGTCGAGCGTCTTGGGCTTGGAGGACGACGAATCCTCGTCGCTGCTGGGGGCCTCGTCCATGCCGCTCGGCGACTGGGCCAGCCAGAGCCGCGGCCTCGGCGGCGCGGCGGCGCCCACCTGGACGCGGTAGCCGAGGATCTCCGGGGCGACCCGATGCTCGTAGAACTGCACGTCGAAGTTATCGAGGACGCCGTCCTTCGAGCGGTCGAGGAGCTTGAAGAAGGCCTCGGCGTCGGCGACGAACTCGGCGCGATCGAGCTTGCCGTCATGGTTCGCGTCGGCCTCGGCGAACCAGGCGGCCACCGGATAGGGGGCGCCGTCGCGCGCCCGGAACGGCTTGCCGGCCGGGCTGATGAAGACATTCGGCCAGGTGTCGTCGTCATCGGCGAAGGCGGCGAGGCCCGGGGCGGCCGCCGCGGCGGCCGCGAGGAGCGCCATGAGGCGGCGGCGTGTGCACAGCATCGAAATCATGCACGGGCCAGACTAGGCCCTGAGCGGGCCACGGCCAAGCAGCCAGAACGGCCGGCGCCTCGCTTTACAAGCCGCCGGGTCTGCCGCTAGGTGCGACGATGCGTCTCCGCCGAAAGGCCAGGCCGTGAGCGTCGAAGCCAACGGCCGCATCGCCGACCACGACATCGATCCGGCCTTCCTGCATCGCTGGTCGCCGCGGGCCTTCACCGGCGAGCCGATCGCGCAGGACGTGCTGATGAGCCTCTTCGAGGCCGCGCGCTGGGCGCCCTCGGCGTTCAACCTGCAGCCCTGGCGCTTCGTCTACGCGCGGCGGGGCACGGAGGACTTCGAGCGGCTGCTCTCGGCGCTCATCGAGTACAACCAGATCTGGGTCCGCGGCGCCTCGGCCCTGGCGTTCGTGATCTCGGATCGTTTCCGGCGCAAGGAAGGGGCCGAGCCGCAGCCCCTCTACAGTCACTCCTTCGACGCCGGTGCGGCCTGGGCTTATCTCGCCCTGCAGGCCCGCCATCTCGGCTGGGCCGCGCACGGGATGAGCGGCTTCGATCCGGCCAGGGCCTATGAGGTCGTGGGCGCGCCGGAGGCCGACTATCGGGTCGAGGCGGCCATCGCCATCGGCCGCCCGGCCGACAAGGAGACCCTGCCCGAGCCCTACCGCTCGCGCGAGGTCCCCAGCGGCAGGGCCGCGGCGCACACCTTCGTCTTCGAGGGGCGCTTCCGCCCATAGGGGAAACTCGTCACCCCGGGCGATGCGCAGCGTAGACCCGGGGCCGGACGGGCCGGTCATAGGCGAATTCCAACTGGGTGGCGGCGCTTGCGGCCCCGGGTCTGCGCCGCTTCGCGGCTCCGCCGGGGGGACGGCGCAGAGGCGGGGCGCAACCACGGCTAGCCGCTTGCGCTGGACATAATTCGCTGTATTGATGTCCCTTAATTCTTGCGGATTTAATTGTCAATCTGAAATGTTTCAGTTGCCGGAGGGGCCGCTTTTGCCGGAACAACCACAACTGAGGGCGCGGGGGCGGCGAACCCGGGACCCTCATGCCGTCGAGCCCGGCTGGGCGCCGGAGCTCCAGAAGGCCCGGGTCTATGAGCAGATCCTGCTCGACGTGATCCTGGGCGAGCTGCCGCCCGGCGCGCGGCTGGACGAGCAGGCGCTGGCCAGGCGCTATGATGCGGGTCTGGCGGGCGTCCGCGACGCGCTGGGGCGGCTGGCGCTGGAGGGCCTGGTGGAGCGGCGGCCGCGGGCCGGCACCACGGTCGCCCCCCTCGACCTCGTGGACGTGCGCCAGGCCTTCGAGGCCCGGCGCCTGATCGAGCCGCACTGCGCGGCGCTGGCGGCGCGCCACGCCACCCCGGCCGACGTCGCCGAGCTGCAGAGCGCCCTCGAAGGCGCCGCCGCCGCCGCCCGGGACGGCGATGCGCGCGCCCTCGTCGAAATGGACCAGCGCTTCCACGCCGCCATCGCCCGCGCCACCCGCAACCCGACCCTGGCCAGGATCGTCCTGCCGCTCCAGCACAAGGCGGCCAGGTTCTGGATCTATTCAATGGTCGAGGACACGCTGGAGGAGCGGATCGCCGAGATCGGCCGGCACCTGGTGGTGGTCGACTGCATCGCCCGCCACGACGAAGAGGCCGCCGAGGCGGCCATGCTCAACATCCTTGGCGCGTTCTCGGACAACGTGAAGCGTTCCACCTCGGGTGCCCCCCGCTCGGGAAGGGCGCTTTCGTGACCGGCGCCGCTGTCGCCAGGCGGCGGCTCGTCTGGCTCGCGGGGACCTCGCTCCTCGCCGCCGGCGCCGCGCACGCCGCCGATCCGGCCGGGACGCCGCAAGCAGGCGGCGCGGGCGGGACCACCGTGAGCGAGGTCGTGGTCACCGCCGACAAGGCCGGGCTCCTGGAGCGCCGGCCCTCGGACACGGTGCTCGGCCTCACCAAGCCGCTGATCGAGACCCCGCGGGCGGCGAGCCTGGTGAGCGCCGCCACCATCCAGCGCTATGGCGTCAAGACCATCAACGACCTGGTGGACGTCTCGCCCAGCACCTACACCGCGAGCTTCTACGGCGTGCCGGGCGCCCTGGACGTGCGCGGCACCCTGGCCGAGAACTACTTCCGCGGCTTCAAGCTGATCGAGAACCGCGGCACCTTCTCGACCCCGATCGGCGACGCTTCCCAGATCCAGGTGGTGCGCGGCCCGCCGTCGCCGATCTACGGCCCCGGCAAGGTCGGCGGCTTCCTCAACTTCATCCCCAAGTCGGCCGCCACCGAGAACCTCACGCGCCCGAGCGGCGAGATCGAGGGGACCTTCGGCAGCTACCAGAAGAAGAACTTCAACGGCCAGTTCGGCGCCCCGCTGACCTTGGGCGCGGTGACGGGAGGCGTCTACGCCTACGGCGAGATCGACGACTCGGGCAGCTTCTACAAGGGGATGCATCCGCGCCGGCAGCTGGGCGAGGTCTCGGCCGACTTCGACTTCGGCGACGGCTGGCGGGTGTTCGGGGACGTCCTCGTCTACCACTCCACGGGCGACATCCAGACCCCGGGCTGGAACCGGATCACCCCACAGCTCATCGCCACCCAGACCTACGTCACCGGCCGCAACACCACCCTCACGGCCAGCCCCGGCGCGCCCTACCTCACCCCGAACCAGGCGAACCCCGACGCCTTCGGACCTTATCCCTTCATCTTCACGCCGGCGGGGGTCGGATTCCTGGCCATCGATCCGGCCATGCCGCCGGCCGCCGCGCCGACGGCGAAGTTCCAGCTGACGAGCCCCGGCGCGGGCGCCATGGTGCGGCTCAGCCCGCGAGACGTGTCGCTCGGCTATGGCGACTTCTCGGACACCTTCTCTCCGACCGTGGTGGCGGGCGTTTCCAAGGCGCTGCCGGGCGATTCCGAGTTGAAGCTGCAGCTCTTCTACAACGGGCTCTCGAACAAGCGCTTCGTCAGCTACGGCTTCCCCGCCTGGTTCCGGGCCGACGCCTTCGAGGCGCGCGGAACCTACGACTTCAAGCTCAGCGGCTTCGAAGGGGCGGTGAGCGCCGACACCATCGCCGGGATTTCCTACCGCCACTACCAGGGGCGCATCCGCCAGAGCTTCGAGCTCGGGCTCATCGCGCCGGACCGGCGCGACGTCTTCTTCGGCGAGACGCCCGCCGACACCCTCTGCGATCCCTTCGTGGCCGGCGTCGTGGGCGATCAGGTCCCGGCGAACTGCCAAGGCTGGGAGTTCGACGTCCACAGCGCCCAGTCGAACGAGGGCGTCTTCGCCACCACCGACATCAGCATCCTGAAGCGGCTCGATATCATCCTGGGCGGCCGCTACGACGGCTACCAGGTGAAGAGCACCGACACCGGCATCCTCGCGAGCCCGGCGGTGGGCCTGGACTTCAACCCGCCGGGGCCGGCGTCGGCCTCCAAGGGGGCAGGGACCTGGTCGGCGAGCGTCAGCTACAAGCTGGGCTTCGGGCTCATGCCCTACTTCACCTACGCCCGCGACAGCGCCATCGAGTTCGGACAGGGCGGCGAGCTCAACCCGGCGCAGATCACCGGGAACGGCTGGCTCAGCCGCTCGCAGCTCACCGAGGGCGGACTGAAGTTCCAGCTCTTCAACCACACCCTGGTGGGGTCGGTGGACGCCTACAGCCAGCGGCGGACGGGGCTCGCGGGTCTGAACAGCATCGTCCAGTCCACGCGCTCCACCGGCTTCGAGTTCGAGGTCCGCTACCTCGCCACCAGGAACCTCAGCTTCACCCTGTCGGGAAACAGCCAGCACACCCAGGTGATCGGCCCGGACGCCGGCGCCTACTACCTGCCGGCCTATGCGGTGTGCGCGAACAACCTCGCCTGCGAGCTCAATTCCTGGGGCGGCTCGTACCTGACCTTCAATTTCTCGAAGTCGCCGATCGGCCGGCCGGGGAACTACGAGCTGACCACCATCCCGCACAGCGTGATCAGCGCCTATGCGAACTACATCACCGACGAGCACGAGTGGGGAAGGGCGGGGGTGACGGTGGGCCTCACCCACGTGACCCACACCTCCGGAACCATCGTGAACGCGGTGGTCTATCCGGCCTACGACCTCGTCAACGCCTCGGCCTTCTACCAGAAGGGGCCGTGGGAGATCGACTTCAACGTCGATAACCTGTTCGACAAGCTCTACTTCACGCCCAACTCCGACCCCACGTTCTCGAACGTCGGCGTGCTTCCCGGTCTCGGCCGCGAGTGGCGCGTGACCCTGAAACACAAGCTGTAGGAAAGGGAGCTCGGCCTGGCCGGCGCCAGGGCGAGCCGCCGAAGCGATGTCCAACACCGAGTGGCGGGCCTGGGTTCTGGTGGGGGCGTTCAGCGCGGTGCTGTTCCTGGCCACCGCGGCAACCTACAACGCCCTCGGCGTCGTGCTGCCGGCCATGGTGCGGGAAGAAGGCTGGAGCTGGACCGAGGCGGGCTTCGGCTTCACCCTGCTGGGCGCGGCCACCGGCGGCTCCTCCTTCATCCCCCCGATCCTCATCCGGCGGCTGGGGGTGCGAGCCACCCTCGTCTGCGGCGCGGCGGTGATGGCCGCCGGCTTCGCCTGCCTGGCCGAGACCCGGTCGGCGCTCGTCTACTTCGGCGGCGCGACGCTCTGCGGGACCGGCTACCAGATGCTGGCGCTGATCCCCGGCACCCATGTGCTGGCGGCGCTTTTCCCGCGCCGGGCCTTCCCGTTCGGGATCTATTTCACCTCCGCGGCGGCGGGCGGGGTGGTCGGCCCGCTGCTGGCTTTCGGGCTCACGGCGGTGTTCCACGGCGACTGGCGGGCCTTCTGGCTGACCCAGGCGCTCGTCACCCTGGCGGTGGGCGGCGCCTGCGCCGTGCTGGTGGGCGGGCGCCGTTGGCTCGCCGAGGCTTCCGAGAAGACCGACCGGGCGCTGGCCAGTGAGACCGCCGCCAAGCGCTCGGCGGTCTACAGGACCCCGACGGACTGGAGCGTGGCCGAGGCGCTGAGGACCCCGCAGTTCTACGTCCTGCTCGCCGCCTATTTCGGCCACCTGCTGATCGGGGCGACGGTGGCGGGCGTCTCGGTGGCGCATCTCAGCCAGCGCGGCGTCGCCGAGAAGGTGGCGGTGGTGATGCTGAGCGTCGAGGCGCTGATGCAGGGGGCGGGCCGCTCGCTGGGGGGCCTGATCGGCGACCGTATCGACCCCAAGTACCTGCTGATGGCGGCGCTGGCCTCGCTCGCCGCCGGATCGGCCGCCCTCAGCATCGCCAGCGACTATCCCACCATGCTCGTCTACGCGGTGGGGAGCGGGGTCGGCTTCGGCCTCACCCTGCTGGCGGTGACGGTGCTGCTGCTGAACTACTACGGCCGAAGGCACAATTTGGAGATCTTCTCGCTCACCTGCCTGATCGGCGCGGTCTCGGCGCTAGGCCCCACCATCGCCGGCGGTCTTCGGGACCTCACCGGCAGCTTCTCCGTCGCCTTCCAGCTCTTCGCGGGAGTGATCGTCCTGGTGCTCCTGGCCGTGGCCTTCATGCGCCCGCCGCGGCCGGCCCGTCCGCGCGAGGCGACGGGCAGCAACGTCTCGCGTTCGACCCCCAAAATCGTGCAAGCTGCGCTCATGGAGGATGAGCGCCATGACTGCTCGCAAGAAGCATGAGTTCGGCGTCTTCCTGCCCGTCGCCAACGGCGGGTGGATCATCTCGAACGCCACGCCCCCGCTCGACGGGCTCTGGAAGCAGAACCTCGCCGCGGCGGTGACCGCCGATCGGGTGGGGCTCGACTTCGTCATGTCCATGGGCAAGTGGCGCGGGTTCGGCGGCGTCACCGACCACTGGGGCGTGCAGATGGAGTCGCTGACCCTGATGGCGGGCATCGCCCCGGCCACCCGGCGGGTGAAGCTCTGGGCGACCCTGCATCCGCTGCTGCAGAACCCGGCGGTGGCGGCCAAGATGATCACCACCTTGGACCACCTCTCCGGCGGCCGGGCCGGGCTCAACATCGTCAGCGGCGCCTACAAGGCCGAGTTCGACCAGATGGGCGCCTGGGACGACGCCCTGGGCCACGACGACCGCTACGAGCTGGCGGAGGAATGGACCACGATCCTCAAGCGCCTCTGGAGCGAGCCCAGCGTCACCTACGATGGCCGCTTCTTCCAGATGAAGGACTGCCGCTCCGAGCCCAAGCCCCTCTCGCGTCCGCGCCCCGACCTCATCAGCGCCGGGATGTCCCAGCGCGGCTTCGACTTCGCCGTGCGCCAGACCGACGCCTGCTTCATCGGCGGCCGCACCCAGGAGGAGCGGCGCGACTCCAGCCGGCGGGGCAAGGCGGCCGCCGCCGGCTACGGCAAGACCATCAAGACCTACGCCATGTGCACCCTCGTCTACGCCGAGACCGACGCCAAGGCCGAGGCGCTGGCCGAGCGCTACGGCGAGGGCGTGGACATGGGGGCGGTGATCGAGATGCTGAAGAACTGGGGCGCGCCGCCCGAGAAGCTCGCCGAGTACGCCCGCGAGCAGGGCGCCTTCATGACCCAGACGGCGGTGGGCTCGCCGGCCACCTGCCGCGACCTGATCCGGCATTTCCTGGACGACTGCGAGCTCGACGGGCTGATGCTCATCTTCCCGGACTACGTGGAGGGCCTGGAGATGTTCGGGGCCGACATCCTGCCGGGCCTGGACGCGCGGGCGGCTTGAGCGGCGTGGCGGGTCAGCCGGACGCGGCGGCAGGCGAGGGGCTGGCGGCCTGGATCGATCCGCGCCGCGCCGCCCTCCTGGTGGTGGACATGCAGGCCGACTTCGCCGCGCGGGACGGGGCGATGGCGCGGGCGGGCGCGGACCTGACGGGCCTCCCCGCGGCCCTGGCGGCGGCCGAGCGCCTGGCCGCCGCCGCGCGGGCGGCCGGCGCGCCGGTGGTGTTCGCCGTCACCGAGACCCGCCCCGAGACCGACCCGCAGGCCTGGCGAGAGTGGGTCCGCCGGCGGGGCGGCGATCCGGCGGTGGAGCTGGCGGTCTGCCGTGCCGGGAGTCCGGGCGCGGCGCTGGTGGGTCCGGCGCCCCTGCCGGGCGAGCCGGTGGTCTTGAAGCGCCGCTACAGCGCCTTCCGCGACACCGACCTGGACGCTCGCCTGCGCGGGATGGGGATCGACACCCTGGTGGTCTGCGGCCTCACCACCGAATGCTGCGTCGACGCCGCCGCCCGCGACGCCTTCGACCTGGGCTACCACGCCTTCGTGGTCCGCGACGCCTGCGCGGCCTACGGCGCGGGCCTGCACGCCGCGGCGCTGCGGGCGCTGGAGCTCAACTGCGCGATCCTCACGGACTCGGCGGCGGTGCTGGCGGCCTGGCGCGGCGGGCCGGCGCGCTGATTCCCAACGGCGCGGGGCGAGCGGGGTGGGGATGCCGCTGATCTGGCGCCTCGTTGGTGGCCGAACCGGGCGAGTGTCCGCTTTTTGGCGGTGATCCAGGGCGCAAGAACGACCCCGTCCGGACCTTGGATTGACGGCTTGGTCAGGCCCATCAATCCTGTTGGGATGCAACCTGGGCTCGCCAGATCGCTTCAATCGTTGACGTTTTGGGCTGTGGTTATCGGTCTACTGATCACGGCCCTGGTGGCTCGACATCTGGGCTCGCCAAGCTGGTTGCCCGACGTCGCAGTCGCCGTAGCGTTCGTGTTGTTGCTGCCGGTCATGGTCGATACGCTGACCTGCGGCCTCGTGGGTCGACGGTTCGTAACGGTGCGGCACAGACGATGGGCGATAGCAGCGTACGTATTCGCGCTATCCGCGCTTTGCGCACCCAGGCTCCACTGGCCTCTATTCGTCTCGTGGCTAAGCGGTTCGTTCGCGCTCGTGATCACGGCATTGCTGCTGCTTGCGGAGCACGTGGGGCGGCTAGGTCGTCGGGAAGTCTCGTAGCCCGCGGCCGGTATCGGGAATGTCCGCTCCGTAGCGGCGAGCTGGGGGGGGGAATCGACCCGTTGCGGACAGCTCGGGTTAGTTTGAAACAAGCAGGTCAGGCAGCGTCGGGAAAAGCGCCCAGACGACTAAGACTGCGCCCAGCAACGAGACGGCGAACCAGAAGAGGCCGGGCTGCTCGCTTCGCTTGATCCAGTATCCTTTGGACGGAACCCGGCCAAACTTCAGGGCCAGCCCGATGGCCGCCGCCATCAGGCCTGCGAACTCCCAGAGTTGCACTCTATCCGACACCTTTCGTCGGCTACCGCCTGTGAACGCAACTTGTTCAACGTGGGCGAGTGGCCCGGTCCGACTCCGAGCCGACCTTGCCGGCGAAAGCCGCGAGCGGCTATCGTCGCCCGCGTTGTGGAGCAATGGCCAAACATGACGGCCGAGACGCCGCGAAGGACAGAAGGGCGTCGCGGGATCGCTTCCATCGAGAGGGCAACGGCAACCGGATCAGTTAGTGAGCGGCCACAAACCATCTTGGGCAGATCACTACCTCGGCCTCCCCTCACACTTATACGATAAGTATGCGCGACATGGACGCCCTGATATGGGCCAGTAGATTTGACCAACGCAGCATACTTTATGATGTCGCTTGGCCGACTGGACAGCTGTGCTGGGCTGGTCATTGCCTGGAACACGACGTCTCCGTCGCCCCTCAACAGGGCTTGAGCGACGGCGAGCGCAGCGCCATCAGCAGAAGACCGATCAGACGCCGGCACCTCGGTATCGACTTCGCACCGAGCCGCATAAGCCACGGGCTGAGCCAAGGATGGGGATGCCATGCCAGGGAACACGGAAGCCAGGGTAAAGAGAAACATGTACTTTCGTGAAGTCGCCATCCCGCCCCCAACGCCGATATGCGCGCATGGTTAGCCAGCAAGTCGACAATTACAACCGAAACCCCACATTCAAACGCATTGCCCGCCTATGTGGATTTCTGATTTCCACCGAGGCTGTGTGAGAACGCGTTCCCCGGCGCGGCCGGGACTGAGGAAGCTGGCGGCTCCTCAGGCCCTCATGACTTGGATGAGCGGGGCGACGCCAAGGATCGAGATCATTCGCTTCAGATTGTAAGCGAGTACGTGCAGGCTCATCTCTGTCTGGGCCTTCTCCAGGCTCCGCATCTTGAAGTGTGTGGCGCCCATCCAGGCTTTGAGCGTGCCGAAGACATGCTCGACCGTGGCCCTGCGGATGCGCATGGCCTTGGGCATGCGGTCGAGCCTTTCCTGCATGCGGTCGAGCACGGCTTCGTGTTCCCAACGCTTCAGCCGCTTCAGCTTGTCCGGCGTGCACCTCGGCTTGAGCACACAGCTGAAGCAGGCGGTCAGATGGCGGTAGTGATCGACGTCGGCCTTTCGATCTGACCGAACGAGCCCCCTGGTCAGCTTCTGGCCCGCCGGACAGGTGTAATGATCGTGCCTGGCGTCGTAAACGAAGTCGCGCCGGGTAAAGAGGCCACGCTCGCTCGGCCACTCGATCTTCGGGATGCAGGGCAGGACCCCCGTCCCCTCGCAGGCCAGCACCTGCTCGCCGTTGTAGTAGCCGCGATCGGCCAGCGCGGTGAGTTCCTCGCATCCCATCGCTTCTCGCGCCTTGAGGGCCATGGGCTCGAGCTGGGTTCTGTCGTGGCCGACATTGGTCACCTCGTGGGCGACGACCAGATGATGAGTGACGTCGACCGCGACCTGGACGTTGTAGCCCACCAGGCCCGTCCCCTTGCCGTTGGTGGCCATGGCCCGACAGTCCGGGTCCGTCAGCGAAATCTGCTGGCCCGGGGCGGCATGAATCTCGACCTCCAGAGCCTGGAAGTCCCGCATCTGCTCGCGCAGCGAAGCGATCTTCTCCTTCAGCCGCCCGGCCTTCGCCTCGGCCAGCTCTCCCTCCTGGCGGTCGGCCGTCTCCAGCGCTGCAAGATAGCGCGCGATGCTGGCCTCCACCTGCTCCATCCGCCGCAGGATCGAGGCGCGGGTGAAGTTCTTGTCGCGCGTGTTCACCGCCTTGAACCGGCTGCCGTCGATCGCCGCCACCGCATGCGCGAACAGCCCCACCTTCCGGCACAGCTCCACGAACCGGCGACAGGCCGCCCGGATCGCGACGCCGTTGTCCTTCCTGAAGTCGGCGATGGTCTTGAAGTCCGGCGCAAGCCGACCCGTCAGCCACATCAGCTCGACGTTCCGCTGCGCCTCACGCTCCAGCCGGCGACTCGACGCTACCTGGTTCAGGTAGCCATAGATGTAGAGCTTCAGCAGCAGACCCGGGTGGTAGCCCGGCCGGCCCGTCGCCGCCGGTTCCACGCCCTCAAAGCCAAGCGCATCCAGGTCCAACTCGTCGACGAACACGTCGATCGCCCGGACCGGGTTCTCCTCGCTCACCCAGTCGTCCAGGAACTCCGGCAGCAGAATCCCCTGGCGGCGATCCTCACCCTCGACAAAGCGCTTCATCGACCACCCCCCGGATGCGTCGATGACGAACCCTAAGCTGCGTCGGCGTTTTCACACAGCCTCCACCC
>Ga0213876_10000162_pt1 | contig 70123 bp, 76 predicted proteins | sample BarmaccomBMRX_R9_FD_160113 | JGI IMG/M metagenome (GOLD analysis project Ga0213876, IMG submission 160113) | Root-associated microbial communities from Barbacenia macrantha in rupestrian grasslands, the National Park of Serra do Cipo, Brazil - RX_R9 | ecosystem: Host-associated > Plants > Roots...
GCGATCCCGGCCGCCGACAGGCCGTCGCGGGTGAGCGTGCCGCGGCTGGTGGTGAAGGTGACGGCGGCGCGGCCTCGTTGCTTCAGCTCTTCGAGCGTGCCCTGGAAGACCAGGCGGCCCGCGCTGATGATGCCCAGATGGGTCACGAGCTTTTCGATCTCGGCGAGCAGATGGCTCGAGATCAGGATGGTGATGCCGTGGCGGCGGTTCAGCTCCTTGAGCAGCGCGCGGATATCGACGATGCCGTTGGGGTCGAGCCCGTTGGTCGGCTCGTCGAGGATCAGCAGCCTGGGCTCGTGGAGCAGCGCCATGGCGATGGCGAGGCGCTGCTTCATGCCGAGCGAGAAGCGCGCCGCGCGCTTGTCCGCGGCATCGCCCAGGCCCACGAGCTCCAGCACCTCGCGCAGGCGCGCCTTGGGGCGGCGATGGATCTTGCGCAGGACTTCCAGATTCTCCGCCGCGGTCAGGTGCTCATAGAGCGACGGGCTTTCGATCAGGGCGCCGACGTCCCTCAGGACGGCGATACGCTCGCGCTCCAGAGACCGGTTGAAGATCGCGATGGCGCCCTGCTGCCTGCGGATCAGCCCCAGGATCAGCCGCAAGGTCGTGGTCTTGCCGGCGCCGTTGGGGCCCAGGAAGCCGTAGATGCTGCCTTGCGGGACCTTGAGGTCGACGCCGTCCAGGATCGTGCCGCCGCCCGGATAGGCATGGCTGAGGCCGGTAGTCTCGACGCAATACATGGCACCCCACGTAATTGTTGTAAGAGTTAAATAATCGAAGTATGAGTTTAAGTCAAACTTAAATTCGAGAGATCGATGACCGTCACGGAAATCCGCACCCGCAGCGCCGGACTCGCCCGGGCATTGAGCGTCCTGTTCGTCGTGCTGGCGGTCCTCGTCGCGCTGGAGCGCTTGAGCGTCCCGCTGATCGGGCTGTGGCGGTTCGGCGGCGGGAGCGGCGCCTGGCGCCGGTTGGGCGTATCGCTCGTGGCCGCGGTTCCCGACGCGTTCTATCTGGCGGCGCTGTGGGGCATCCGCACCGCGCTGGCCGAATTCGCGACAGGCGATTTCTTCGCTTCGACGGTGACCGCGATGCTCGACCGCGTCGGGCGCTGGCTCGCGATCGGCGCCGTGGTGAGCATGTTCGTCGTGCCTTTGGCCGACACGGCGCTCGGCCACGGACCCGGCTATTGGGTCGCGCTCGACGTCTCCGCTCTCGTGCTCGGCGCCGTCGGGCTGTCGCTCACCGTCGTGGGCCGGGTGCTGGCGCGCGCGGCGGCGCTCAAGACCGAACTCGACGGGATGTTCTGATGGCCATCCGGATCACCCTGGACGAGGTGCTCGCCGCGCGGCAGATGACGGCGAAGCAGGTGGCGGCGCGGATCGGCGTCAGCGAAACCCATCTATCGCTGTTCCGCACGGGCAAGGTGCGCGGCGTGCGCTTCTCGACGCTCGCCAAATTGTGCAACGTGCTGGATTGCCAGCCGGGCGAGCTGATCGCATACAGCTTCGACCCGGCCGATCTGGAGACGAGCGAAAGTGGCGACGACTGAAGAGCAGCTCTACGAGCGGCTGCGCGCACTCGACATTGCTTGGGTGCGCTACGAGCACGCGCCCGTCTTCACCGTCGAGGAGGCCGCGGTCGTCAACGCCACGCAGCCCGGCGGCCATACCAAGAACCTGTTCCTCAAGGACAAGAAGGGCGGGCTGTGGCTGGTGGTGCTGCGCGACGATTTCCGCCTCGACCTGAACGGGTTGTCGAAGCAGATCGGCGCCCCGCGCTTCTCCTTCGGCTCGGGCGAGCTTCTGATGGCGACGCTGGGCGTACCGCCGGGCTCGGTCACGCCCTTCGCGCTGATCAACGATCCCGGACACACGGTGCGCGTCGTGCTCGACGAGGTCATGCTGGGGCAGGAGCCGCTCAACTATCACCCCTTGCGCAACGACCGCACGATCGCGGTCTCGGCCGCGGATCTGCTGAAATTCATCGCCGCCTGCGGCCACGAGCCCATGGTCGTGCGCCTGCCGGAAGCGCAGCCGTGACGCCGGTGACGTCGCTGGGCCCGCGCACGCTCGCCGGCCGCTTCATCGCGCTCGAGCCGCTGGAGCGGCGCCACCACGCCGACCTGGTCGAGGCGGCGAAGGACCCCGGGACCTGGACCTACATACCGGTCGACGACTTCGCCAGGCGCCTCGCCTGGATGGTTGCCGAGAACGAAGCCGGGCGGCTGATGACCTTCGTGGTGCGGCAGCTGTCGGACGGCGCGGTCGTGGGCTCGAGCTCCTATCTCAACATCGTGCCCGACGATGCGCGCGTCGAGATCGGTTTCACCTGGTACACGGCGGCGGTGCGCGGCGGCGCGGTCAATCCCGAAGCCAAGCTTCTGCTGCTCGAAAACGCCTTCGCCGCCCACTACAACCGCGCCGAGTTCAAGACCGACGCCAGGAACGCCCGCTCGCGCGCGGCGCTGCTCAAGCTGGGCGCCAGAGAGGAAGGAATCTTGCGCGGCCATATGTGGATGCCGCCCGGTCCCGGCCGCGCCCAAGGCTATTTCCGCGACTCGGTCTATTTCTCTATTCTCGGTGCGGAGTGGCCGCCCGTCGAGGCAGGCCTCAAGAAGCGCCTTGCCGCGTTATAGTGAGACAACGGAAATCGACAAATGGCTTTTGGCACATGGCATTGATCGGACCGGGCGGACGCCCCATTCAGAAGCCCGGCGCGGCGCCGGCCGAAGCCGCGGGCGCCCATATCAAGGCGGGCTCGCTCGAGACTTTCACCGCCGACGTCCTGCAGGCGAGCCGCGAAGTTCCGGTGCTGGTCTATTTCTGGTCGCCGCGCTCGGCGAACTGCAAGGAGTTCGAGCCGCTGCTGGACCGGGTCGTGACCGGCGCCAAGGGCGCGGTGCGCCTGGTCAAGGTCAATATCGACGTCGAGCACGAGATCGCCCAGCAGCTTCGCATCCAGACGGTGCCGACCGTCTACGCGTTCCAGAACGGCCAGCCCGTCGACGGCTTCATGAACGCGATATCGGAAAGCCAGCTGCGCGCCTTCATCGATCAGATGACGGGCGGCCACGGCGGCGCCGACCATGCGGCCGAAGTGCTCGCCGCCGCCGACGAGGCGTTCGCGGCCGGCGACATCGCGATGGCGGCGCAGGCCTTCGGCCACGTGCTGCAGGACGAGCCCGGCCATCCCAAGGCGGTCGCTGGGCTCGCGCGCTGCTATCTGAAGAGCGGCGACATCGAGCGGGCGCGCAACACGCTTCAGCTCGTGCGCCCCGACGGCGCGGGCGACGAGGCCATTCGCGCGGTCGAGGCCGAGCTGCAGCTCGCCGACAACGCGTCCAAGGTCGCGGGCGACGAGGCGCCGCTGCGCGCGCGGCTCGAAGCCGATCCCAAGGATCACCAGGCGCGCTACGACCTGGCGCTGGCGCTCGACGCGCGCGGCGACCGCGAGGGCGCGCTCGACGAGCTTCTGGAACTCGTGCGCCGCGACCGCAAATGGAACGACGAGGCCGCGCGCAAGCATCTCGTCACCCTGTTCGAGGCGATGGGGCCGGCCGACGAGCGCACGCTCGCCGCGCGCCGCAAGCTCTCGTCGATCCTGTTTTCGTGAGCGGGCGCTATCACACCCTCGACGCCTTGCCGGAATCGATTCCGGTGTTCCCGCTCTCGGGCGTGCTGCTTCTGCCGCGCGGCCAGCTTCCGCTCAACATCTTCGAGCCGCGCTATCTGACGATGGTCGACGCCACGATGGCCGGCACGCGCCTGATCGGCATGATCCAGCCCGTCGAGCCGGAAGAGAAGACCTTGAAGCCCGCGCTGGCGCAGGTCGGCTGCGCCGGGCGGCTGACCTCGTATCGCGAGGCCGAGGACGGGCGCTATCTCATCACGCTGACCGGCATCTGCCGCTTCCGCGTGGAGGCGGAGCTCGAGCTCGGCACGCCGTTCCGCCAGGTCCGCGCCGATTTCGCGCCCTATGTGAGCGACCTTGCCGCGCCCGAAGGCGCCGACTTTCCGCGCGAGCGGCTGATCGGCGCGCTCAAGGCCTATCTCTCGCGCCGCGACCTGAAGGCGGATTGGCAGAGCGTGCTGAGCGCGCCGGCCGAGACGCTGGTCAATGCGCTGGCGATGCTCTGCCCCTTCGAGCCGGCGGAGAAGCAGGCTCTGCTCGAGGCGCGCGACTGGAGCGAGCGCGTGGCGATCCTGGTCGCGCTGCTCGAGATGGCGAGCGTGTCGGCGGGCGGCCCGGCTTCGGTGAACTGATGGAACCCGATCCCAAGCTTCTCGAGATCCTGATCTGCCCGGTGAGCAAAAGCACGCTCACCTATGACCGCGGCGCGCAGGAGCTGATCAGCCGCGCCGCCGGCCTCGCCTATCCGATCCGCGACGGCATCCCGATCATGCTGCCCGGCGAGGCGCGCGAGCTCTCCGACGACGAGCGCAACGTGAAATGAGCGCTGCGCGATGACCGAAGCCGCGCCCCGCCCCTGGCCGACCGAGCTGCGCGTCGATGCCGCCAAGCGCACGCTGACGGTCACGTTCGACAACGGCGAGCGCCATGCGCTGCGGGCAGAATACCTGCGCGTGGAATCGCCCAGCGCCGAGGTCCAGGGCCACGGCCCGGGCCAGAAGCAGATCGTCACGGGCAAGGAGAACGTCGGCATCGAAGCGCTCGAGCCGGTCGGCAACTACGCCGTGCGCATCCGCTTCGACGACGGGCACGACACGGGGCTGTACAGCTGGGAGTATCTGCTGGAGCTGGGACGGGAACGGGAGACGAAATGGAGGGCGTATCTGCTCGCGGCGAAGCGCGAGAAATAGCCGCGGCTATGGTATAGTGCCATCATATGGGGGAGCGATGACTGGCGTGCAGAACTGTTTGGATCGCGTCGCAGACGTCCGCATCTCGGCGCTGACTGTCCTGCTGCGCGACGGCCGCAAGATCGGTGCGCCGCTCGATTGGTTTCCGCGCCTCAAGGCCGCGCCCATGGAAGCCCGTGCCGCTTGGGAACCTGCGGCGGCCGGGCACGGCATCCACTGGCCGCTGATCGACGAAGATCTCAGCATCGACGGCTTGCTGAAGGGCGCGTCCGCCGCATGAGCGAGCCTGCGAAAAGCGAGACGCCCAGGCCTCCAACCCCGCCGCGCTCGCCGATCTATCGACCCGGCCCGCTGCCGCATCGCGAGAGGCTCGCCGTCGTCAAGGGCCAGGACCTGTCGCGTTACACCGACTTCTACCACTTCGTGCTGCGCCTGCCGTGGTGGGCGTTCTTCCTAGGGCTCGCCGCGGTCTTCGCCGCGACCAATCTCGTCTTCGCGCTTCTCTATGTCGCCGATCCCGGGGGCATCGAACATGCGCGGCCGGGCAGCTTCTGGGACGGCTTCGTGTTCAGCGCCCAGACCATCGGCTCGATCAACTACAGCGTGATGGTGCCCAAGTCGACCTACGTCAACACCGTCGTCATCGTCGAGGCCTTCGTCGGCATCCTGATGATCGCGCTGTTCACCGGCATCATCTTCGCGCGCTTCTCCAGGCCCTTCGCGCGCGTCGTGTTCTCGAGGGTCGCGGTGATCGCGCCGTTCGACGGCGTGCCGACCTTGATGTTCCGCGCCGCCAACCAGCGCGGCAACCAGGTGCTGGACGCCGCGATCAGCGTCACGCTGGCGCGCCAGCACGAGACGCGCGAGGGGCTCGTCTTCCGCCGCTTCGAGGAGCTCAAGCTGGTGCGCGCGCGCACCTCGCTGTTCGCGCTCTCGTGGACGATCATGCACGTGATCGACGAGTCCAGCCCGCTCAACGGCTTGACCAGGGAGCAGATGGTCGACCGGCAGATGGAGGTGGTGGCGCTGCTGTCCGGCGCCGACGCCACCATGGCCGAGACGATCTATGCGCGCTATTCCTACGGGCCGAACGACATCGTGCAGGGCCACCGCTTCGTCGACGTGCTGTCGCTCACGCCCAAGGGCCAGCGGGTGGTCGACCTCGGCCGCTTCCACGACACCTGCCCGATCGACGAAGCGCCGGCATGAGGCGCCGCGTTACGCACCCTTGTCCTTCTTCTCCTCCATCTCCTCGATATGGGTGATGGGCGCGGTGGTGAAGAGATATTCCTTCAGCTCCTTGTCGAAGCGCGGCTCGCGGCGGCGGATCCATTCGAGCACCATGGCGGCGTGCTCGATCTCCTCGTTGGCGTTGTGCAGCAGGATCGCCTTGAGCTCGGCGTCGTCGGTGTCGTCGGCGCGCTGGCGGTACCAGTCGACGGCCTCGAGCTCCTCCATGAGCGAGGTGATCGCGTAGTGCAGATGCAGCGTCGACTTCGACAGGCGCTCGCGCGGGACATGCAGGACTTCGCTCGACATGGACGTTCCTTGGACGGGTGTTTCGACGCCGCGAGGCTATCATGCTAGCTTGCGCCAATGGAACCGTTCACGACGCTTTGCGGGATTGCCGCGCCTCTCGACCGCAGCAATGTCGATACCGATGCGATCGTGCCGAAGCAGTTCCTCAAAGTCACGGGGCGCGCCGGCCTCGCCCGCGCCTTGTTCCACGATCTGCGTCGCGAGGGTGACTTCGTGCTCGACCGCCCGGCCTGGCAGGGCGCGAGCATCCTCGTCACCGGCGCCAATTTCGGCTGCGGATCGAGCCGCGAGCACGCGGTATGGGCGCTGATGGATGCCGGCATCCGCTGCGTCGTCGCGCCGTCCTTCGCGGAGATATTCTCGGGCAACTGCGTCAAGAACGGGCTGCTCGCCGTCGCCCTGCCGCAGCCCGAGGTCGACAGGCTGATGGACGATGCGCGGCGCGGCGCCGATGCGCGGCTGACCGTCGACCTCGTCGCGCAGGAGATCCTGCGCCCCGACGGCGAGCGCATCCGCTTCGAGATCGACGCGCACGCCAGGCGCGCGCTGCTCGAAGGCCTCGACGACATCGCGCTGACGCTCGGCCACGAGAGCGAGATCGGCGCCTTCGAGGCGCGACGCAAGGCGCAGACGCCTTGGCTGTGAGCTTGGGCCCTTGTAGCTGCCCGGGAGATCTGTCGTCGGCGCGCCGCGGTAAAACCACAGACTGACCGCGTTGGTGCGGTATCAAGCGGGCGTTTTGACGATCCGCTTCTTCGGAACGCACGCGGAGTATGACGAAGTGGACGCGGAACGCTTCCACTTCCCGGCCGACCTTCTGATCGCGCCGCTGGGGCGCGCCGGCGCCGCCTAAATCTCCACCACCACCTTGCCCACCGCCTTGCGCTGCTCGAGCAGGCGCATGGCGTCCACCGCGCGCGCGAGCGGGAAGCGCGCGCCGACATGCGGGTGCAGCTTTCCCTCCGCCAGCATCGCGTCGAGGCCTGAGAGGTTCTCGGCGCCGCGCTGCGGGAACTTGCGGCCGTATTCGCCGGCGCGCATGCCCATCACCGAGAAGCCTTTGATCAATGGGATGTTGACCGAGACCGTGGGAATGCGGCCGCTGGTGAAGCCCACGACCAGAAGCCGGCCGTCGAAGGCGATGCAGCGCGTCGATTCGTCGAAAACGTCGCCGCCGACGGGATCGTAGACGACGTTGGCGCCGTCGCCGCCGGTGAGGCGCTTGACCTCGTCGCCGAAGCCGGTGGACGGCAGCACGTGATCGGCGCCGAAGCGGGCGAGGAACTCGCGCTTCTCGTCCGTCGAGGCCGCCGCGATCACGCGCGCGCCGAGCGCCTTGCCGAGATCGACCGCGGCGAGGCCGACGCCGCCCGCGGCGCCATGCACCAGCAGCCACTCGCCCGGCTCGATGCGCGCGCGGCGCACCAGTCCGACATAGGCGGTGAGATAGGCGGCCGTGAAGCCGGCGGCGACGGCATAGTCCACGCCGCGCGGGATGGGACGCAGCCGCGCGGCGCCGACCTGCGTCTCTTCCGCGAAGCAGCCGAGCCCGCCTACGATCACGGGGTCGCCGACCGCGACCCTGGTCACGCCCTCGCCCACCGCCACGACGTCGCCCGCGCCTTCGGTGCCGGGCACGTAAGGAAGCACGGGCTTGTGCTGGTACTTGCCTTGCACGGTCAGGATATCGGGGAAGTTCACAGCGGCCGCGCGCAGCCGCACGCGCGCCTGACCGGGCGCCGGCGGCGGCAGCGCGACGTCTTCGATCTTCAGGCTGCCGATGTCGTCGCTGAGCGCGCGGCAAACGAGAGCCTTCATGCCGTGCCGCTCTCGGCCCCGGCGACGTCCGCCACGATGCCCACATTCACGCCCGGCAGCGAGCGCACGCCGCCCAGGAACAGAGCGGTCGCGAAGATCGCGGCCTGCGCCGGATCGGGCGTTTCGCGCCGCATCATGCGCTCGCTGACCTCGAAGGCGACGCCGGCGATGGCCGCCATCAGGAAGTCGGCGTCGACGGGCGGGAACAGGCCGCTGGCGATCGCGGTCTCGATGTCCTCGCGCAGCTCGTCGAAGCCCGCGATGACCTCAGGCGTGTCGACGCGCACGCGCGTGGTGTCGGCGCTGTGGCGGATGGTGCGGAAGTCGATGCGGTCGCTGGCCACGAACTCGAAGAAGGTGCGGAAGGTGCCCGAGATGAACTCCTCGACCGTCTTGGCCTGGCGGCGCTCGTCGCGCAGGCGCGGGCGGATGGCGAGCGCGACCTCGTCGCGGATCGCCTGGTAGATCTCCTCCTTGGAGCGGAAGTAGTTGTAGAACGTGCCCGAGGCCAGCGGCGTGGCGCGGATGATGTCGCGCACGGTCGCCGCGCCGTAGCCGAGCTCGGCGAAGACGCCGCGCGCCGCGTCCAGGATCATCTGGCGGTTCTGGGCCTTGGTCCGTTCGCGCTTGCCGGACGGGGCCGGCGCGGCGACGGACTTGGCGAAGGCGGTATCCATGCGGTCCTCCAAAGGGACCGGCACTCTACTGATCCATGACGGATCGTCAACTTTGCCGCTATTCCTTGGACCGGAAGAAAACCGCATGGACGCTGTCGACGTCCGGGATGGCGACGGTGACCGGCGGTAGCGCCGGGTCCTTCCGCCGGGCGATCGCGATGTCGCGCTCGTGCTTGTCGGTGACCAGGAAATAGGCGCCGACCGCCTCGTCGTCCGCCACCAGCGGAACCGCCGCGAAATCGCCCAGATAGGTCGTCTTCCCGGCCTCGATGGTGAAAGGAAGGGAGAAATGCCGGTCGGCGCTCCAGGTGTGGAGGTGGTTGCCGAAATTGAGGAAGTAGAATTCGTAAGTGCCAGGCGGGAATTTCTTGATCCTCACCACACCCGACTCTCCGTCGGAGAATTCCGGCCGGTCCCCGAAAAGCCCCTCGGTCGAGTAGCCGAGATAGGGCAGCAGAATGGGGATGCTCGCTCCGGAACGCTTGTAGAGCAGCTGGGCGCTGGTGATCTGCGCGCCGGTGGTTCCGATGGCCATGACCAGCGTGCCCTCCTCTTCCGCGGCGGCAGCGGCAGCGGCGGTGCAAAGGCAAAGACACAGCGTGACGACCAGCGTTCTCATGCGGCGCGCCCCCGATCGCAGCCTTCCCTTCATCCGTCCGCGACGCTATCACCGCGGCATGAGCGAAGCACAGGATTTCTGGCGCGAGGCGATGCGCCGCGGCATGGGTCAGACTGCGTTCCTGCGCGCGCTGGGCGGCGAGATCGTGGCTTTCGAGAACGGCAAGGGCCGCATGCGCCTGCCCTTCGCGCCGCATCTGGTCGGCGATCCGCAGACGCGCGTGATCCATGGCGGCGTGCTGACCGCGATGCTCGACCAGGCCTGCGGCATGGCCATCGGCTCGGCGCTGAACAAGCCCGCGGCCATGGCGACGCTCGACCTGCGCATCGACTATATGAAACCCGCCGCGCCCGATAGCGACATCCACATCGAATCCGAATGCCTGAAGATCACGCGCGAGGTCGCGTTTGCGCGCGCCGTCGCGTTCCAGGCGTCGCGCGAAGACCCGGTCGCCATCGCCACCGGCACCTTCATGATCACCGGGCTCACGGCATGACGGCCAAGGCTGCCCCGGACGTCGACGCCCTTCTCGCGCGCGTCCCCTATTGCGTGTTCCTCGGAATGCGCGCGCGCATCGAAAGCGGCGCGGTCGTGCTCGACCTGCCTTTCGACGACAAGCTGATCGGCAATCCCATCCTTCCGGCGCTGCATGGCGGGGTGACGGGCTCGCTGCTCGAGACGGCGGCGCTGGTGCAGGTTCTGTTCGAGACGGGCGCGCAGAAGATGCCCAAGCCCGTCGACATCACCATCGACTATCTGCGCGCGGGCAAGCCCATGCTCAGCCATGCGCGCGCCGAGCTGGTGCGCGTCGGGCGCCGCGTGATCAGCGCCCGCGCGGAGATGTGGCAGGACGATGCCGCGAAACCCGTGGCGGGCTTTCGCGGGCACTTCCTGCTCGGCTAGTTCCAGCGTCCGCCGGCGATGCTGTAGCGGCCGGCGCCGAGCAGCGCCGCGCTGAGCGCGCCCAGCAGATAGAACGCCTCGAGCTCGATGCCCAAGCCGCCCATCGCGTTCAGCCCGACCAGGCTGGCGCCCGACAGCACCAGCGCCACGATCATGTTGACCGCCACGAGGCCCGCGCCGATGCGCGAGAACAACCCCAGGATCAGCATCACCGGGCCCACGATCTCGCCCAGATAGACGCCGTAGGACAGCGCATCGGGAAGCCCGTGCGCCGCGACCATCGCCTTGATCGGCGCGATGCCGTTCAACAGCTTGTGCATGCCGTGCAGCAGCAAAAGGCCGCCGACGGTCACGCGTAGAATGAGTTTTCCCAGATCTTCCTGCATGATCAGCCCCCCCTCGAAATCGCGTCTATCTTTTGTTATGGCGGCATCATAACTCCGTCTAGGCGGCGGAGCCAACCGCGTCGGCGACGCGCGCGTAACCGCCGCGGACGAGAAGCATGTGCAATTCGCGCTTGATGCGGTCGACGAGGCCGGGACCCTGGTAGGCGAGCGCGGTGTAGAGCTGCACCAGGCTCGCGCCGGCGCGGATCTTCTCATAGGCGTCGGCGCCGCTGGCCACGCCCCCCGCTCCGACGAGCACGACGCGCGCGCCCAGACGCACGCGCATGGCGCGAAGGACTTCGGTCGACGGCGCCATCAGCGGCGCACCCGAGAGCCCGCCCTGCTCCTTCGCGTTCGCGCTCTTGAGCGAGGCCGGGCGCGCGACGGTGGTGTTGGAGACGATCAGGCCTTCGATGCCGGCGCGCGCCACCACGGCGGCGATGTCGTCCATTGCGTTCTCGTCGAGATCGGGCGCGATCTTGAGCAGGATCGGCTTCGCGTCGCGCCGCGCCTGGGCGAGCGTGCCGAGCAGGCGTTCGAGCTCGTCCTTGTTCTGCAGCCCGCGCAGGCCCGGGGTGTTGGGCGACGATACGTTGACCGTCACATAGTCGGCGAGCGCAGCCAGCCGCGCGAAGCCGAGCGCATAGTCGGCGATGCGGTCCGCGCTGTCCTTGTTGGCGCCGATATTGATGCCGACGATGCCGCGGCGCGGCCGCGTTGCGAGCCGGACCGCGGCCGCATCCATGCCGCCGTTGTTGAAGCCCATCCGGTTGACGACCGCGCCGTCCTCGGGAAGGCGGAACAGCCGGGGCTTGGGGTTGCCCGCCTGAGGGCGCGGCGTGACCGTGCCGCATTCGACGAAGCCGAAGCCGAACTTCAGCATCGCGTCGGGAACCTCGGCGTCCTTGTCGAACCCGGCCGCCAGCCCGATGGGGTTGGGGAAGGACAGCCCGAAGGCCTGGACCGCGAGCTGCGAATCGTCCGGCGCCGCGGCCGGCAGAAGCGGCGCGAAGCTGCGCGCCAGGCGCACCGTGGCGCGGTGCGCCGTCTCGGCCGGCAACAGGCGCAGCAGGCGCGCGCCAGAGTCGACTAGCTTATCGATCGGCATCTTGCTCTGGACCTGGGAGTTACCATATTCTAGGAATTATTGCCGTCGTTCCGGATCACTTTCTTATTACGATGCTGACGCACAAACAAATCTGGACCGCGATCGACGCGCTGGCGGCGCGCAACGGATTGTCGCCGTCGGGCCTCGCCAAGCTCGCCGGCCTCGACCCCACGACGTTTAACAAGAGCAAGCGCGGCACCGCCAATGGAAAGCTGCGCTGGCCCTCGACCGAGAGCGTGTCGAAGATCCTGGCCGCGACGGGGGCGAGCCTCGACGATTTCGTGGCGCTGATCGGCAACCACGCCTCGCGCACGCGCATGGTGCCCCTGATCGGCATGGCGCAGGCGGGATCGCGGGGCTATTTCGACGACGCGGGCTTCCCCGCCGGCAACGGCTGGGAGGAGATCGCCTTCCCCGAGCTCGCCGACGAGCATGCTTATGCGCTGGAGATCACGGGCGACTCGATGTTGCCGGTGTATCGCGACGGCGACCGCATCGTCGTCTCGCCCTCGACCTCGCCGCGCCGCGGCGACCGCGTGGTGGTCAAGACCCAGGGCGGCGAAGTGATGGCCAAGCTCCTGCATCGCATGACGGCGCAGCGCCTGGAGTTGAAGTCGCTCAATCCCGACTACGAGGACCGCACCTTCGCACTCAGCGACATCGTCTTCGTCCATCGCATCATTTGGGCCAGCCAGTAGTGGATTTTTCCACTACTCCGTCAAAGATTCACATTTGAGAAGCGTGCGACAATTCGAGAGAACTTTCACGCAGGCTTGCGATTTTTCTCACCGTCTCGTGATCCTTTGACAAACTCACATGCGAAGCGCGCCGCTATCATCGCACCGTGTACGAGTAGCACCGAGCGATCATGGATGGGGATGCGGCAGCTTACGTTCTGAACAACGACCAACGTATCCGGACCCTGATTTCGGCCGCCAAGCAGCATGCCGAGCGCGGACAGCGCCAGGAAGCCCAGCGCCTGATGCGCCAGGCCGAGATGGAGGCCCCGAACCATCCGCGCGTCCTGAACGAAGCGGGGCTGCGCAAGCTCAATGCCGGCGATCCGGCCGGTGCGCTGGCGCTGTTCGAGCAGGTGGTGGCGGGCGAACCCGACAGCCCTGAGCTGTTGTTCAACTACGCTTCGACGCTCAGGCGCCTCGACCGCGTCGACGAGGCGGCGGAGATCGTCGACCGGCTGCTGCTGATCGATCCGTCGAATCTGAGCGCGCTGATCGAGAAGGGCGAGCTTCAGGAGCTGCAATACAAGCCGCGCGCCGCCGCGATGAGCTATCGCGCCGCGCTGCAGAGCGTGCCGCCCGATTTCCGCGCCCCGGCCTGGATGGAGACCAAGCTGCGCCATGCGCGCGAGGCGGTCGACGCCAACACGCGGGCGCTGGAGAGCTATATCGGCGAAGGGCTCGCGCATATCCGCGCGCGCCATGCCGACGAGCCGCTGCACCGCTTCGACCAATGCGTCGAGATCATGCTGCAGAAGCGCGGCATCTATCGCCAGCAACCGACGTTCATGTACTTCCCCGAAATGCCGACGATCGAGTTCTACGACCGCGGCCTGTTCCCGTGGATCGGCGCGCTCGAGGCCGCGGCGGACGACATCCGCCGGGAGCTTCTGGCCGTGCTCGCCGAGGGAAACGAGACGCTCGACCCTTACGTCGACCTCGCCCATACGGTGATGGACAAGTGGCGCGAGCTCAACCACTCGCGGCGCTGGGGCGTCTATTCGCTGTGGCGCGAGGGCAAGTCGTATCCCGAGCACATCGCGCGCTGCCCCAAGACCGTCGAGGCGATCGAGGAGATGCCGCGCTGGAACGTGCCGGGCAGCGGCCCGACCGCGATGTTCTCGATCCTCGACGCCAAATCGCGCATCCCGCCGCATACCGGGCCGGTCAATACGCGGCTGGTCTGCCACCTGCCGCTGATCGTGCCGCCGGGATGCGGCTTCCGCGTCGGGGGCCAGCAGCGCGAATGGCAGCCCGGCAAGGCCTTCGTGTTCGACGATTCGATCAACCACGAGGCGTGGAACGACGGCGACCTGCCGCGCGCGGTGCTGATCTGCGACATCTGGAGCCCCTATCTGAGCGCGGCCGAGCGCGAGCTCGCCCGCGCGCTCACCGTGCGCATCGGCGAGTTCTACGGAACCATGTCGAACAGCGGGATGGGGGTCTAGGCGGAATTCCGCGCCTATGCTTCCACGATCAGTCCCTGCGGATCGACCACGACCGTCCGCGCCGGCCTGGGCGCGACGTTCACGCGATAGCGAGCATGGCGCCGTTCCCCGCTCCGCAGCAGCGCGCCTTTCTCGACCATGTCCGCCAGATCGCGCGTTGCCGTGGCGGACGTCGTGCTTGTAATTGCGAGATAGTTGCTCGCGCTCAACCCGTCTTTGAAGCCTTCCGGTCCTTCACGCAAAACGCGGAGCAACACGTTCCGCTGCCGCTCGTTCAGTTGCCCTCCGAGCCGGTCCAGCAATCGGGTTTTGTCGAGCAGAAATTCTATCATGACCGTGGTTCGGCGCTGTGCTTCGATAGTCATGCCTGCGAACCAGCGCAGCCAATCCGACAATTCGGTCTCTGTGTTGTTGCGCTCCAGGGCCTCGTAATAAGACCTGTGCCTGGCGAGGATCGTTGCCGCCAACGCCGTAAGCGGCGGATGGCCGAGCGCTTGTGCCAGGGCTTTCTCCGCGATCGCCCGCCCGATCCGTCCATTTCCATCTTCGAACGGATGAATGCACTCGAAATAGATATGGGCTACCCCCGCGCGCGTCAGCGCCGGAAGCGGTGACGGCGCATTCGGAGCCGTGCTGTTGAACCAATCCACGAACCGCTTCATTTCGCGCGGCGCTTCCGCCGACGGTGGCGCCTCGAAATGCACCTTCGGGTCGTAAACAGGACCGGACACGACCTGCATCGGGGCCTTGCGCGTGCGATAAGCGCCGACGTCGTTGAGATTGCGCGGCCGTTCATGACCATGCGGTGCCAGTCGAACAACATCCGATCCGAAAGCGGCTCATCGAAGCTTCGATAGAGACCGACCGTCATTTCGGCGATCCCCTGCTCGGCCGGCTTCACGCGCCGCGGGTCGGTGCCGAGCCCGAGTTGCTGCTGGATCGAGGACTGGACGCTGGCGGGATCCAAGCCCTCGTCGCTACGGATACCCCTGATCCCGCTTCACCAGCGCGTCGAAGCTCGACCGATCCTTCTTCCACGCCGCGAGAAGCTCCTTGGCGCGGGCCTGCGCGAACTGCTCATAGGCCGTATGCGGCGGCATCGTCGAGGCGCGCGTCAGGGCATCGGCGATCTGCGCCTTGTACTTGCCCGCGTCGAGACCGCCGAGCGACAGCGCGTATTGATAGCGCAGCACCAGGTTGTCGGGCGCGGCCTTGAACGCGGCGGCGAAGTCCTTGAGCCCCTCGTCCACGTTCGCGCCATAGAGCCAGCTCGCGAGCCATGCGCCGCCGCCGCGCACGATCTCGATGTTCCAGCCGCCGATCGCGGCCAGCGCCCAGGCGTCGTTGGGATTGGCCTTCAATGCCGCGTCGAGATTGGATTTGGCCTCCTCGGCGTATCCATTGAAGCGCGCATGGATGCGCCCCTCGATGCGCGCCTTGTAGCCCAGCGTCACCGCCAGATAGACGCGCGGCTCGCCGAGCCTGGCATCGGCCGCGATCGACTTGCGCGCCAGGCTCTCGGCGAGCGTGAGGCAGTCGAGACAGGGGCTGCGCTCGGCCGCGACCGCGAGCGCCGCGCGTGTCGCCGTCGCCAGCGACTGGCCGGTGTTGTCGTGGATGCCCGCCTTGATCGCGTCGGGATACTGCCCCGCCTGGTAGAGCGCGAGCGGATCGGTGGCCGGCTGCGGCGCCGTGCGCTTGGCCGCGGCCGGCGTGACCGCGGCGAGCGCGATCAGGACAGCCGCGAACGCCGCGCGGATGGGGCGCGTCATCGCGAGGGCAGGTGCTCCGCGGTTGGGCGTTCCGAGATCGGGCCTCCTCATGCCGCGTCCACGAACTCGCCGGCCAGCGCGCGGCGGATCATCTGCGCGGTCCGCGCGCAGCCGAACAGGGCCGCAAACGAGCCGAAGCGCGGCCCCTGGGTCTGGCCGAACAACACCTCGTAGATCGCCTGGAACCAGGCGCGCAGCGGCTCGAAATTGTGGCGTTTGCCGACTTCGTAGACCTCGAATTGGACCTTCTCCGCGTCCCGCTCTTCACCGAAACGCTCGAGCACGCCCGCGAGATCCTCCAGCGCCGCGCGTTCCTGCTCGGTGGTCGCCCGATAGCGCTTGGTCGGCTTCACGAAATCCTCGTAATAGCGCAGCGCATAGCCGACCAGCCGGTCCAACCCCGGATTGTCCCTTGGATTGGCCTGCGGCGCATAGGCGCGGATGAAACCCCACAAGAGATCGCGGTCGTGCGCGTTCGAGGCGCTGACCAAAGTGAGCAGCAGCGCGAAGCTGACCGGATAGGTCTCGTCCGGCGGATCGCCGTTGTGGATGTGGAAGACCGGGTTCTCCATCCTGACCGCCGGATCGTTGGTCGCGCGGTAGGACTCGAGCAGCGCGATGTAGTCGTCGACGGTCTTGGGGATCACGTCGAAGTACAGCTTCTTCGCCGCCTTGGGCTTCTGGAACATATAGAGCGCCAGGCTCTCGGGCGGGCCATAGGTCAGCCATTCGTCGATGGTGATGCCGTTGCCCTTCGACTTCGAGATCTTCTGGCCCTTGTCGTCCAAGAACAGCTCGAAGACGAAATGCTCCGGCGGCTCGGCGCCGGCGATGCGGCAGATCGCGTCGTAGAGGCTCTGGCTCGGCAGATGATCCTTGCCGTACATCTCGTAGTCGACGCCCAGCGCCGCCCAGCGCATGCCGAAATCGGGCTTCCATTGCAGCTTGCAACGGCCGCCGGTGACGGGAACCGTCTCCTCGCTGCCGTCCTCCTCGACATAGGTGATCGTGCCCTCGTCCACGTCGCGCGCAACGACCTTGGCGAGCAGCACCTTGCCGGAGCGCGGCGAGATCGGAAGGAACGGCGAATAGGTCTGCTGGCGCTCTTCGCCGAGCGTCGGCAGCATCACCTCCATCACGCGGTCGTATTCGGCGAGCACCCGCAAGAGCGCGGCATCGTAGACGCCGGACTTGTAGAACGCGGTCGCGCTGCCGAACTCGTAGTCGAAGCCGAACTTGTCCAGGAACGCGCAGAGCCGCGCGTTCATGTTGTGGCCGTAGCTCTCATGCGTGCCGAAGGGATCGGGGATCGAGGTCAGGGGCTTGCCGAGATTGGCGGTGAGCATCTCCTTGTTCGGCACGTTGTCGGGCACCTTGCGCAGGCCGTCCATGTCGTCGGAGATCGCCAGCAGCCGCGTTTTCGTGTCCGACATCCTGTCGAAGGCGCGGCGCACCCAGGTGGTGCGCGCGACCTCGCCGAAGGTGCCGATATGCGGCAGGCCCGACGGGCCGTAGCCGGTCTCCAGCAACACTTCGTTTACCGGCTCGCCCCGTTTCGCGCGGCGTTCGAGGCGCGCGACGATCTTGCGCGCTTCCTCGAAAGGCCAGGCGCGGGCGGCAAGGGCGAGGTCGCGGGTCTCGGAAACCATTGAAAGACTTAACCTTAAGCGTTTCGAAAGGGCAGCGAAGCTAGGCTCTGGTGAGGGATGTCGTCAATGTCGCTTGCGAAAGTGAGGCCGGACGAGGAATCGCGCGCGGTGTTCGCCGGGCGCATCGACATCCTTTACACCCTCGGCCGCCATTATCTCTCGCTGCCTTTCGCGGTGCTCTGCGTGCCGGTCACCCTGCTCGGCACCGGCAGCGGCTGGTTCGCGCTGATGCCGCTGACCTTGCAGATCGCGGTGGTGATCGCGGCCGAGCAGCTGACCTCCGCCTACAAGCGCCGCAAGCCCTTCAGCAGCCCCTATTACTGGGCCAGGCGCTACACCTTCGTCTCGGCGATCGCGGGCGCGACCTGGGGCGTGGGCGCGTGGTTCTGGTTCGTGCCGGATTCCTATGCGGCACAGGCCTATCTGGCGCTCGCCTTCCTGGGCATGACCGCGACCGAGTTCATCGCGCGTTCGGCGCACCGGCCGGCCTATTTCGCGCATGCCGTCTTCGCGCTCGCCCCCCTCGTCGTGCTGCTGCTCGTGCAGGGCGGCATCTATGCGACGATGACCGCGCTGTTGATCGTGCTCTTCACCGGGGTGCTCTACACCTATTGCAACGGCATCGCCGGCCTGATGGACGAGTGCCTGAACCTGCGCGACGAGAATTCCGAGCTCATCCAGAAGCTCAGCCACGAGAAGCAGGACGCCGAACAGGCGCGCGATGCCGCGCTTGCCAGCGCGCAGGCGAAGTCGGTGTTCCTCTCCAATGTCAGCCACGAATTGCGCACGCCGTTGAACGCGCTGCTCGGCATGGCGCAGCTGCTCGACCGCGCCGAGCTGCAGAAGCCCTATCGCGACCACGTCAAGGTGATGCTGGAAGCGGGCCGCGGATTGCAGACCTTGCTCGACGACGTCATCGCGCTGACCCGTGCCGACGACGACAGCACGCGCGAAGAGGACTGCGATCCGGCGCAGGCCGCGCGCGCCGTCGCCCGCCTGCTGCAGCCGCGCGCTTGGGAGAAGCATCTGCGCCTGACCGTGTCGGCGCCGGTGGAGGTGCCGCGCGTCGCCGCCGATCCGCGACGGGTGCGCCAGGTGCTGCTCAAGCTCGCCGACAACGCGCTCAAATTCACCGACAAGGGCGGCGTCGAGATCCGCGTCGAGCGCGAGAACGACCTCATCCGCTTCAGCGTCGCCGATACCGGCCACGGCGTGCCGAAGGAGATCGAGGCCAATCTCTACAAGCCGTTCCAGCCGGGCGACAGCTCCTATGCGCGCCAGCAGCAGGGCGCGGGCCTAGGGCTTTCCGTCGTCAAGCGGATCGTCGAGGGGGCAGGCGGCGAGACCGGTTTCGTCAGCGAGCCGGGCGAAGGCGCTACGTTCTGGCTCACGCTTCCCGTGGCGGGCACGACGCAGCCGGCCAGGGCCGTGCCGGCGCCGCCGAGCGACAACCTGCCCGCTCCGACCGGCCTGTCGCTGCTGATCTTTGCGCATGACGAGGTCGCCGACCGCCAGCTCGCCGGACTGCTCGAGCCCTTCGGCAACGAGATCGAGTTCGCCGTCTCCATCGCCGATGCCGTGGCGCGCGCCAGTCGCGGCGGATTCGATGCGATCCTCGCCGCCGCGTCCGACGCCGACACCATCGCCGCCGCACCGGGCAGCAAGGCGCCGATCCTGGCGCTGATCAAAGGCGGCGAGCGCGCGCCGGCCTGCGCCGACGAGCTGCTGCGCTGGCCGCCTTCGGCCTACGAGCTCTATCGCGCCGTCGACACGGTGCGCGAGCGCCGCGCCAAGGAGATCACGCCCGAGCCGCCGCCGGCGGACAGCGTCGCCACCATCGATCCGGCGGCTTTCGCGGCGCTGGAGAAATCGGTCGGCGTCGCCACGCTGGTGGAGATCCTGAAGTCGTATATCGAATCGGCCGAGAAGCTCTGCCAGGCGCTGGGCGAAGCCAGCGACGACGCCAACTGGCAGGAGGCCATCCGCCTGGCCCAGGACATCGCGGGCAGCGCCGGCGCCCTGGGGCTCACCGCCATGACCGCCGCCGCCCGCGGCTTCGCCCAGCAGGCGCGCGACGGCGCCGGCGGTCACGAGCTGCGCAACACCGCCCAGCTCATCGTCTGGGAGCACGAGCGCGTGCGCCGGAGCCTGGCCAATCTGTACCCGGACCTCGTAGCCTGATCGGGAAGGATCGCCGACTCCCGGCCCTTTTGCCTGAACGTCGAATGTTCCGCCCCTCTTGCCTGAACGCCAGATGAACGGCGGCTTCCGATGCCGTTCAGGCCCCTTCGCGCATTATCTCCCCGTGTTTCGAAACAAGGAGCCCAACATGTTCACGAAATTCCTGGCCAAAGCGGCCGTTATCGGCGGCCTTGCCGTCGCTGGCCTGGCCGCGGCCACGCCGGCCGACGCCGGCGTCCATGTCGGCATCGGTGTCGGCGTCGGTCCAGGCTACTACCACCCGCATCGCGCCTGGTGCTACCACCACCCGCACAAGTGCGGTTACGGCCGCGCCTATTACGGCGGTCCGGGCGTCGCGGTCGGCATCGGCGGCCCGCGCATCGGCGTCTTCTACAACGGCCGCGGCTGGTGGGACGGCCACCGCTACTGGCACAACCGCTACCGCTGGCACGGCGGCTGGCGCTATCGCTAAGCGCTGACCGAGGTCAGCCCCAAAGCGGCCTAAAGAAAGCGGCCCTCGCAAAAGCGCGGGCCGCTTTTCTTTTTTGCGGGCCTCGGCCTACAAGTACAAATGCCGAACGAACCCGCCTCCCCGCTGGCCTTGGCAGCCTTGGTGCCCGCTCCAGGCGGCGCAGCGGTCTGCGCCGCGGACGGGACGTGCCGCCGCATCGGGCTGGACGAGGCTCGCGCGCTGTTCCGCTCGGGCGAGGTGCTGGTGGCGCATGCGGTGTTCGTGGCGGGCCGCTTGAAGACCGCGCCCGCCGCGCCCCTGTTCGACGTGCTCGAGCTCTTCGCCTTCGTGCGGCCGGGCCAACCCTGCGTGCCGAGCGCGCTGGGGCTGGCGCGCGTGCTGGGGCTCGAACTGCCGCAGACGCCGGAGGAGTCCGCGCGCGTGCTGCGGCTCGCGGCGGAGCGGTTGCTCGGCGAGGTCGAACCCGCGTCGCGCGTGCTCGCCACCACGCTCGGCCGCTCGGGCTGGCGCTGGGCGGGTCCGATCGGCACGACCGATGAGAAGCTCTCGCCCATCGCCGGCCTCGACACCTGGAAGGCGCTGCCCGGCTGGGAAGACGATCCGTACCCGGACAAACCGGGCTCGCTGCCCGTGTCGCCGGACGATGCGCGCATCCGGCTGGCGAGCCTCGTCGGCCCGGGCGGCGAGACCCGGCCCGAGCAGGCTTCCTACACCGAGGCCGCCTCTTACGCTTTCGCCGAGCGCGAGCGCGCCGGCGCGCCCCGCATCGCGCTCGTCGAAGCAGGGACCGGCGTGGGCAAGACGCTGGGCTATCTGGCCCCCGCTTCGCTGTGGGCGGAGAAGAACGGGCCGGGCTTATGGATCTCGACCTATACCCGCAACCTGCAGCGGCAGATCGTGCAGGAGATCGCGCGGCTCTATCCCGATCCGGCCGAGCGCAACGAGAAGGCCGTCGTGCGCAAGGGCCGGGAGAACTATCTCTGCCTCTTGAACTTCGAGGAAGCCGCCAAGCGCACCGCCTTGGCGCCGGGACAGCGCGCGGTCGCGCTCGGCCTCATCGCGCGCTGGGTGGGCGCCACGCCGGACGGCGACATCTCGGGCTACGGCTTTCCCGCGTTCCTCGGCGCGTCGCTGAGCTTGCGCGAAATCACCGACCGCCGCGGCGAATGCGTTTACGCCGCCTGCCCGCATTATCGCATCTGCTTCATCGAGCGCGCAATCCGCCGCGCCCGTCACGCGCCCATCGTCGTCGCCAACCACGCGCTCGTCATCGCGCAGGCGGCGCAGGACTGGCTCGCCGTCGACGAGACCACCGACAGCCCGCCGGAGCGGCGCGTGCGTTACGTCTTCGACGAAGGCCATCACCTGTTCGATGCCGCGGACAGCGGCTTTGCGGCGCTGGTCTCGGGCACCGAGATGGCGGACCTGCGCCGCTGGATTCGCGGGCCCGAGGGCCGCGCGCGCAGCCGCTCGCGGGGCCTGCAGGAGCGGCTCAAGGATCTGATCGAGAACGGCGACGAGGCACAGTCCGCGCTCGACGAGGCGGTCACCGCGGCCGGCGCGCTGGCGGGCGAAGGCTGGCTGTCGCGGCTGCATGGCGGCGGGCAGCGCGGCCCGGGCGAAGCCTTCCTGGCCGCGGCCTACGAACACGTCCGTGCACGGAGCGAAGACGCCGACGCGTTCTATTCGCTGGAGGCCGACACCCAGCCGCTCGGCCAGCCGGTGATCGACGCCGCGCGGCAATTGGGCGCCGCGCTGAAGCGCCTGGCCGGACCGCTGCTGCGCCTCGCCTATCATCTGCGCAAGCAGCTCGACGACAAGTCCAGGGAGCTGGAGACCTATCATCGCGCGCGCATCGAGGCGGCGGCGCGCGGGCTGGAGCGGCGCGCCAAGATCGTCCTGCCCGCCTGGATCGCGATGCTCGATCAATTGGAGACCGGCGAGATCCGCGACGAGTTCGTCGACTGGTTCCAGCTCGAGCGCGAGGACGGCCGCGACGTCGACGTGGGCCTGGAGCGGCACTGGGTGGATCCCACCATCCCGCTCGCGGGCGAGGTTCTGGCCAACGCGCACGGCGCGCTGATCACCTCGGCCACCTTGCGCGATGTTGGGCGCGATGGGGGCGAGGCCGACGACTGGCAGAGCGCCGAAGTGCGCACCGGCGCCGCGCATCTGCCCGAGCCCGCCAAGCGCGCGAGCTTCGGCTCGCCCTATCGCTACGGCGAACAGGCGCGCATCTTCATCGTCAAGGACGTGAACCGCCGCGACGCCGACCAGCTGGCGGCCGCCTATCGCGAGCTGTTCCTCGCCGCAGGCGGCGGCGCGCTCGGCCTCTTCACCGCGGTGCGCGCGCTTCGCGCGGTGGAGAGCCGCATCGGAACGCCGCTCGGCGAAGCGGGGCTCACCCTTTATGCGCAGCATGTCGACCGGCTCGACGCCGGCGCGCTGGTCGATCTGTTCCGCGCGGAGGAGAACGCCTGCCTGCTCGGCACCGATGCGCTGCGCGACGGCGTCGACGTGCCGGGCCGGAGCCTTCGCCTCGTCGTCTTCGACAAGGTGCCGTGGCCCAAGCCCACCATCCTGCACAAAGCGCGGCGCGCGCGCTTCGGCAAGACCTATGACGACCTGCTCACGCGGCTGAAGCTCAAGCAGGCCTTCGGACGGCTGATCCGCGGCGCCGACGACAAGGGCTGCTTCGTGATCCTGGAAGGCGCGATGCCGTCGCGGCTGCTGTCGGCGTTTCCGCCGGACGCGCCGGTCAGGCGCTGCGGGCTGAAGGAGGCGATCGGGGAGGCGGGGGAGTTTTTGGGCTGACTTCTCCAATGCATTGAATTATCATGCAATTATGGCTTGTGTTCGTATTTTGTTCCGGATACTCTGTTGCACTTTTCGGTGCAAAAGTCGTTTCGAGCTTATCGGTAGGATTCCCAAGAGGCCGCGAGTCAGCTGTTATGGACAATCAAAAGCTGCAGTACGGGGAGACGTTCATGCGGGTTAAGGTCCAAGAAATCGGCCATGCATTGCATCCCAGTGAGCGCGTTGTCGAAGTCACCACCGCATCAGGGAAAGAAAGACTGGTTGTGGATAAGCGCTCGATTGATAACGGCTCTCTTTCCGTCGGCTCTCCGATTGCTCGCGCCAAGGACTTTTGGCTGGTGGAACTGCCGCGCGAAACGATGAGCGGCTCATGGCGCGTGTGGGTCAAGCCTAGTCTGCTGATAGAAGATACCAAGGCGCGCGTGGCGTGATCCTGACCGACCGAGAGATAAAGATCGCTCTCGGGCGCGGGTTGATCCAGATCGACCCTCTCCCGGATGATGAAGCAGCATTCAGTTCAACAGCTGTCGATCTTACGCTGGACTCTACGATAAGCATGTTCAAGCAGGCTGCCAGAGGCGTGGAACAAGCCATTGATCCGAGCCTAGCGGCCGCTTCAGATATCATTTTGGACCTCACCAAATCCCAGAAGATTCCGAAAGACGGGTTTCTCATTCCGCCGAAAGTTCTCGTTCTGGCTTGGACCAAAGAGTACATCAGCCTGGATATCGGCACCCGCATCGCAGCGCGCGTGGAAGGGAAAAGCTCTCTTGCGCGGATGGGATTAGGCGTGCACGTCACGGCGCCTACCATACATGCCGGCTTCAACGGCCAGATCCAACTTGAAATGATCAATCACGGCATAGTGCCTATCAGGCTTCGCGCCGGCATGCGTATTTGCCAACTGATATTTGAGACGACGCTGGGGACACCAGAGCGCGGCTATCGCGGCCAGTTTTCCGGCCAAAAGGCGAAACGGTCAAAAAAGGCGGCATAGCCCCCTTGACCTTACAAACCGTCACACCAGGTAGTTGTGATGGTACGATCTGCTACCATTGCGACTGCGATGCAACAGCCCCGGCCGGTGCCGGTCCGGGGCTGCACGGGCATGCCCTTTATTCCGCCATTATCCCAATCGCGCCCGCGGGTTAGGCCCGGTTTTCCGAATTGAATTCAAAAAAATCGAGGCTGTTTCTCGATACAGATGTACAGAAGCGCAGCCCGGCACGGCCGGAAGGGCATCGGTCCGGCATTTTTCGAAAAACAATTATATTGCCGTACGGGCGTTCCGGCCGGGAGCAGTCCCCCTGCGAAAAGCGCGGTTCGAATGCGCCGCGTCCTCGTCCTCCACAACATCTTGATCTAGGGCTGCGCCAGCACCCAGTCGAGCACGGGATCGCGCCCGGCCTTGGCATCGGCCCAGCTCGGCACGATCTCCTTGTCCGGCGCCACGAGATTGGGCCCGGTCTTGCGGAAGGCGTACCAGAGCGTCGAGGCGCGCACGACGAGGTGCGAATTGGGCAGCGTGAACTGCCGCGGCTCCTGGTACGAGTTGGGCTTCTCGCCGATGGTCTCGCCGACCAGGATCGCGTTGGTCTCGTCCTGGAACTGGGCGGCGTTGTTCATCGCGGCGGAGAAGGTCTCCGCGCCGATCAGAACATAGAGCCGACCTTTACGGTTCAGGTCGGCGCGCGCCTCGAGCGGCTTCACGATCTGCGCGTCGCCGACCGTGTTGTCGCCGCCGCCGTTGTCGCGCATGTCGACGATGAGCTTGTGCGGCTTCACGCGGTCGACGAGCGCGAACATCGCGCGCGCGTTCTTCGCCAGATCCTGATAGCCGCGCCAGTCGCAATAGACGGTGCCGGCTCCGACGTCCTTGCAAAAGAACGGCGCATCCTTCTCTTGATTGGGCAGGAGGCGGTCGGGCCAGAGCGAGGTCAGTCCCGCATCGGCATTCGGCGGCAGCCCCGCCACGTCGAGATCGAACGCGGTGCCGTCGTCGCGCGCGAGGCTGTAGAGCGCGTGATTGCGGTCCGGCGTCACGCCGAGGCCGTGCAAGGCATAGCCCCGCGCCAGGTAGGCGAGCGCGCGTTCGCGGCGGAGCTGGTCGAGCTCGCCTCGCGGCGTGAGCGTCAGTGCGCGCCGCCACACCTCATCGACGGGATGTCCGCCGATCTTCACGACGCGCGTGCCCAGCGCGCCGGGTGCGCCGGGCCCGCTGGCCACGATGCGGAACGCGTCGCCGAACTTGGCGACCTGGATCGGCATGACGCGGCGGTCGTCCGGCGCGACGAGCCCCGTATGTCCGTCGCCGATGGCGTTGGCGATGGCCTGGAGGCCCACGAACATCTCGTCGCCATTGGCGGTATCGGCCTTGGCTGTGAGCGCGGCGATCTCGGCGTCGAAGATCTCGCGGCCGAGCGAGAAGAACGCGTTGGCGTGGTGCTTGGGCAGCTCGCGCGCGAAGAAGGCGATGTCCTCGCGCCACTGAGCCGGCGTCAGATCGAGGCGCGGCGCGGACGCGTCCTTCGCCTGCGCCGGACCGGTCCTGGTGAACGCCGCCGTGCCCTTGTCGCCGGCGAGGTCGAAACTGCCGGTGAGCGTGTCGCCCTTGCGGGTCAGGCTCAGCGTGCCCAGGGCCGCGCGGGTATCGAAGCCGAGCGTCAGCACGTCGCCGGCCAGCGCGACCTTGGTGCCGGGGAAGTTGCCCGCCGAGGTGAAGAATTGCGCGGCAAGCTTGCCATCGCCGCAATAGAGGTTGATCCGGGTCTCGATCCTGCTGCCGTCGGAGCTGATGGCAGCGCCGGTATAGAGTCCGGTCACGTCGGGCCCGGCGGGGTCGGGGCAGTCCGCCTGCGCTACGCCCGCCCAAAGGATCGCCGCCGCCAGACATCCGCCGAATCGCATCGCCGCATCCTCCAAAGCCCGCAAAAGCCTTGCACAGCTTTGTTATTTCGGCCGCGTGACGCGCGCGCAGAGCCCCCCTATAACCGCGGCATGGCTCAGGTCGAGGAAAGCTTGTTTGGCGAGGGCGGCGCCGGCGACGGCACGTTCGGCCGCCATTCGACCGGCATCCTGCCGAGCCACGTGCTCAAGCGGCTGATCCGCGCCCGGCGCGAGATCGTCACCGTCGAGGAGTTCGACGAGGCGCAGCTCCAGCCGGCCAGCATCGACCTGCGCCTGGGCCCCGTCGCCTGGCGGGTGCGGGCGAGCTTCCTGCCCGGCGCGAACGCGACCGTCGCCGACAAGCTCTCCAACGTCTTCATGCACGAGATCGACCTGACCAACGGGGCGGTGCTGGAGACGGGCTGCGTCTATGTCGTGCCGCTGCTGGAGAGCGTCGAGTTCTCGGCCCGGGTGTCGGGGATCGCGAACCCGAAGAGCTCCACCGGGCGCATCGACGTCTTCACCCGGCTGATCACCGACCGCGCCGTGGCCTTCGACCGGATCGAGCCCGGCTATCGCGGCCCCCTCTTCGCCGAGATATCCCCGCGCACCTTCCCGGTCCTGGTGCGCAAGAACTCCAGGCTGAACCAGCTGCGCGTGCGCCACGGCAACCCGCAGTTCACCGACACCCAGCTGAAGCGCCTCCATGCCGAGGTGCCGCTGGTCGATACCGAGGCCGACATCGACAACGGGCTCGGCCTTTCCATCGACCTCAAGGGGGATGGAAAGCCCGGGGCCTTGGGGCGGATCGGCTGGCGCGCCAAGCGCCACACGGGCCTGATCGATGTCGACCGGCGCAATTATCTGTCCCCGGAGGATTTCTGGGACCCGGTCTCGGCCCAGCCCTCGGGCAACATCGTGCTGGACCCGGACGAGTTCTACATCCTGGCCTCGCGCGAGGCGGTCGCGATCCCGCCCGACTACGCGGCCGAGATGGTCCCGTTCAATCCGCTGGTGGGTGAGTTCCGCGTTCACTATGCGGGCTTCTTCGACCCCGGCTTCGGCTTCGAGGCGGGCCAGCCGCCCAGCGCCCGGGCGGTGCTCGAGGTGCGCTCGCGCGAGGTGCCGTTCATCCTGGAGCACGGCCAGACCATCGGGCGGCTGGTCTTCGAGCGGCTGACCGATCCGCCTCCTGAGGTCTATGGCGAGCGGCTGGGATCGAACTATCAGCGCCAAGGGCTGAAGCTTTCCAAGCACTTCCGCCTGCCGGCGGCCTAGCGGCGCCCCGAGGGTGGCTTGCGGCGCGCCGAAGTTCCCAAAGTTCCAATTGTTGCAGTGAATCCACAGGGGCGTTGCAAAATTGGATTCACATAAGCGTGACCGTTGCGTCAGGCTCATATCTGGGGCCCTACTTCCGCCGCTGCAGCGACGACGGTTTGGGGGTTCGCCGCTGTAGCGGGTCCACTTGAAGGGGGCAGCGTGAGGCGGCTACGGCGCGGAAGTGCCGGCCGCCTCACGAATTTCCAGCCCAACCGATGTCCCAAGACCGCCCCATGATCCTGACAACCGACCGCCTGCATCTGCGCCCCGTCTCGGCCGGCGACGCCGAGGCGCTGTTTGAATCGCGCGGCGACGCTTTGGTCATGCGCTATTGGGACTGGCCGGCACAGGAGAACGTGGCGGCCGTCCGCTCCATCCTGGAGGCGCATATCCCCGAGCTCGGCGACGGGCGGACCTTGTGGTGGGTCGTGGCGCTCAGTCCCGACGGACCGGCCATCGGCGAGTGCGACCTGTCGGAGATCGACCATCATCACCGCCGCGCCGAGGTCGGCTTCCTCTTCGCCCGCCGCCATTGGGGCCAAGGCTATGCGAAGGAGGCGATGGACGCGGTCGTGGCGCATGCCTTCGGCGAGTTGAACCTCGAGCGGCTATGGGCGCGGTTCCATGACGGCAACGACGCGTCGAAGCGGCTGCTCGAGCGATTGGGCTTCGCGTACGAAGGCACCTTGAAGAGCCACATCCTGCGCGACGGCGCGCGGCGCGACTGCCACCTCTATGGGCGCCTGCGCAGCCTGTCGGCGACGAAGAACGGCGCATAGAGGATCAGGATGAAGACCAGCGCGATCGGCACCAGCTCGGCGATGTACCAAGGCCAGGGCGACAGCAGGTCGAGCACCGACGGGTTCTTGGACTTGGCGGCGAGGAAGCCGAAGTTCACGCCGAAGATCCAATCGACCAGGCCGGCCGCGACGCCGTAGAACAAGGTCCATCCGACCACGCGCGGCAGCGAAGCCGGATAAGGGCGCATCCGCATCCCCAGCGTCATGTAGAGCACCGCGGCGATGACGCCGCAGTGGAAGCCGAAGAACACGACGAAGCGCCAGTCGGGCCAGCCGAGCGCGAGCTCGGGCGTCAAGGTCGCCTGCAAGGTGCCGGTCAGCGCCCAGAAATAGGCGAGCTCATAGGTCTTCTGGTTGGGACGGATGAGCGAGACGATGCAGACGATCGCCGCCCAGTCGCATAGATGCATCGGCAGGATGTTGCCGACCGCCACCCAGCCGCGGTCGATGAGCAGCCAGTACCACAGCGCGTAGGTCGCGATCAGCTCCGCGGCGAAGGCCCAGCGCACGATGTCCTTGAGCGTCTCGCTGCCGGACAGGCGCACGACGACGGCAAGAACGGTCGGCACCACGAAGGCGAGCGCGATCGCGGTCCAATGCGCCGGGCCGAACAGGACGAAATGCGGATCCATGGCGAGCTCCCCCGATGCGCAATCTAGACCGGCTTGCGCATCCGGTCGACGATGAACCACGGCAGATAGAGCAGGATCGCCGCCACGATCCCGAGCACGACCGTCTCGGGGATGTAATAGGGCCACGCCGACAAAAGGTCGTAGAACGTCGCGTGCGTCGGCTTGGCGCGGAAGAAGCCGTAATTGGTGCCGAGCGCCCAATCGACGAGGCTGGCCGCGCCGGCATAGATGAAGGTCCAGCCGATGACGCGCGGGATCGACGCCGGCACCTGGCGCATCCCGGTGCCGAAGGTGAGATAGATCACCGAGGCCATGATCGCGGCATGCCCCAGGATGAAGACGATGAATTGTGCTTCCGGGAATCCGAAGTTCACGTCCGGCGTCACCAGGCCCTGGATCGTGCCGGCGAAGGCCCAGAAATAGGCAAGCTCGTAGGCCTTCCGGTTCGGGCGGATCAGCGTGACGATCAGCGCGATGGTGGCCCAGTCGCACAGGTTCATCGGCAGCGCATTTCCCAGACCCAGCCAGCCGCGCGCGATGAAGAGCGCGAACCACGCGATCCAGGTGCCGATCAGGAGCGCCGCGAAGCCGAGCCGGAAGGGCTTGTCGAGCCTGGGATCGCGGCGGGCGGCGATTGCGAGCAGCAGCGGCACGGCGACGGTAAGCAGCAGCGCCACGACATGGTCGCGGCCGAAGAGCACGAACCTATCCTGCATGCTGCACCTGATGCCGGTGCAAGCGGTCCGCGACGAAGAACGGCGCGTAGAGCAGCAGCATCGCCGCCAGTCCGATCAGAAACGACTCCGCGATGTACCAGGGCCAGGGCGGCATTCCGTCGAACAGGGTCGCGACCGACGGCTTGGCGCGCAGGAAGCCGTAGTTGGTGCCGAGCAGCCAGTCGGCCGTCCCCGCCGCCGCGACATAGGCGAGCGTCCAGCCGACGACGCGCGCGATCGAGCCCTTCACCGGACGCATGCGCAGGCCGAAGGTCATGTAGAGCACGCTGGTGATGATGATCGCGTGATAGAAGAAGAAGAACAGGAAGCGCACGTCCGGGAAGTCGTATTCCAGGTCCGGCGTGATCGAGGCGAGAAGGGTGCCCGCGAGCGCCCAGAAATAGGACAGCTCGTAGCTCTTCTGGTTCGGCCGGATGAGCGTCACCACCACGGCGATGGTCGCCCAGTCGCAGAGATTGAGCGGCAGCACGTTGCCGAGCGCGAGCCAGCCGTTCATGTAGAACATCGCGAGATACGCGATCCAGTCGGCGAGCAGGAAGAAGGCGAGCGTCCATCGCAATGCCTTGTCGAAGGTCTCGCTCCTGGCCGTGCGGGCGGCTGCGATCAGCAGGGCGGAGACCGCGAGCATCGCCGCCATCGCCGCGATATGCGAGACCCCGAAGGAATGGAAATGCGCCGGCATCGCGAGACCCCTCTTGGATGCTCCATCAAGGGAAAGCGCGGCGGTGGCGGATTGGTGGCGCGTTCATGATCCTTTCGCGGATGACACTTTCGCAATGCCGCGCAGGCGTGCTATCTGAGGCCCGCGTGCGGGCGTAGTTCAATGGTAGAACGGCAGCTTCCCAAGCTGCATACGAGGGTTCGATTCCCTTCGCCCGCTCCATCCTTCGCTCGCAATTGGGGGGAAATCGATGGACACCGACTCGAAAGGCGCCAACGAGCGTCTCAACAATCTCGTCGCGATCACGGTCGTGATCATCTCCGTCTTCATGGCGGTGTCGAACGTGAAGGACGGCAATATCGGCCAGAACATGGCGCTGGAGAAGGCCGACGCGGTCGACACCTGGTCGGAATACCAGTCCGCCAAGCTGAAGCTGCATCTCGCCGAGAACGCCCTCGCCCAGCTTGCGGTGATCGCGAGCGCGCAAGGCACCGATGCCGCGCTGGTCGCGAAGGAGAAGTCGCGGCTCGAAGCGGCGATCACCAAATACACCGCCAAATCCGACCAGCTCATGAAGGACGCCAAGGCGCATGAGGACAGGTACAACGCGCTCAACGTCCATGACGACCAGTTCGACATGTCCGAGGCCTTCCTGTCGATCGCGCTGGCGCTCTCCGCCGTCGCGGCGCTGACCGGGATCGTGTGGCTGCTCTACGTCTGCTGGGGCGCCTCGGCGCTGGGCATCGTGATGGGGATGGCGGGATTCCTGGGCTTGAGCCTGCATTCCGATTTCGTCGCGGGCCTGCTCGGCTGACGGAACCAAACGCGCCGCCCAGAGGTTCGGGAAGCATGGCTCGCAAAGTCTTCCGCGCCCATCTGGGCTTCTACGACACCATCGTCGCGGCGCCGTCGCAGAAGGCCGCGCTGCTCGCCTGGGGCGCGGCCCCCGCCGAGTTCGCGCACGGCTTCGCCAAGGTGACGAAGGACCCCGAAGCGATCGAGGCGGCGCTCAAGCAGCCCGGCGTCGTGCTTCGCCGGCCCTACGGCTCGAAAGGCGCGTTCAAGTTCGTCCCCGACGCGCCGCCGGCGCCCCAAGCCTCGCCCAAGCGCAAGCAAGCCGCGGTCGCGGCTGCGCGCAAGCGCCGCGCCGAGGAAGAGCGCGCCCGCAAAGCGGAAGCAAAGCGCCGCGCGGACGAGGCCAAGGTGGAACTCGCCCAGTTGGCCGCGGAGGAAAAGGCGCTCGCCGCGCGCAAGCGGGCGCTGCGCAAGCGGCTGAAGACCGCGTCATAATATCCTCCCAACCGCGCGCCGCGACGGGCTATAACTAGACACCGTGCCTGCGACTCGCTCGCTGGCGAGCAACTTCTTCCGGGTACGGACAATGGCGAATGTGGCGGTGATCGGCGCCCAGTGGGGCGACGAGGGCAAAGGCAAGATCGTGGACTGGCTGTCCGCGCGGGCCGACGTGGTCGTGCGCTTCCAGGGCGGCCACAATGCCGGCCATACGCTCGTCATCGACGGCGTCACCTACAAGCTCTCGCTGCTGCCGTCGGGCGTGGTGCGGCCGGGGAAGCTGGCCGTGATCGGCAACGGCGTCGTGGTCGATCCCTGGGCGCTGCTGGCCGAGATCGACAGGCTGGGCACGGCCGGCGTGACGGTGACGCCGGACAACCTCGTCGTCGCCGAGAACGCCGCGCTGATCCTGCCGCTGCACCGCGAGCTCGACGAGATGCGCGAAAGCTCCAACAGCGTGCAGGCGCTGGGCACCACCAAGCGCGGTATCGGCCCGGCCTACGAGGACAAGGTCGGGCGCCGCGCCATCCGCGCGGTCGATCTCAAGGACCCCGCTTCGCTGCCCGCCAAGATCGCGCGCCTGCTCGCCCATCACAACGCGCTGCGCCGCGGCATGGGGCTCGACGAGATCTGCGAGAAGGAGACGCTGAAGGCGCTGAGCGGGATCGCGCCGCGCATCGTGCCCTTCGTCGGCTCCGCATGGCGCAGGCTCGACGCCGCGCGCCGCGAGGGCAAGCGCATCCTGTTCGAGGGCGCGCAGGCGGTCCTCCTTGACGTCGACCACGGCACCTATCCCTATGTCACCTCGTCCAACACCGTGGCGGGACAGGCGGCTGCGGGTTCCGGCGTCGGACCGCGCCAGATCGGCTATGTGCTGGGCATCGTGAAAGCCTATACTACGCGCGTCGGCGAAGGCCCCTTCCCGACCGAGCAGACCAACGCGATCGGCGAGAAGCTGGGCACGCGCGGCGCCGAGTTCGGCACGGTGACGGGCCGCAAGCGCCGCTGCGGCTGGTTCGACGCGGTGCTGGTCAAGCAGACGGTCGTGACCGGCGGCATCGACGGCATCGTGCTCACCAAGCTCGACATCCTAGACGCTTTCGAGGAAATCCTGGTCTGCACCGGCTATGAGCTCGACGGCAAGATGCTCGACCACCTGCCCACGGATGCGAACGAGCAGGCTCGGCTCAAGCCCGTCTACGAAACGATGGAAGGCTGGAACTGCTCGACGCGCGGCGCCCGCAGCTGGGCCGACCTGCCGGCGCAGGCGGTGAAATACGTCCGCCGCGTCGAGGAGCTGATCGGCGCGCCGGTGGCGCTGCTCTCCACCAGCCCCGAGCGCGACGACACGATCATGGTGCGCGATCCGTTCCTGGGTTGATGGCGGCTCGGCATGATGGTAGAATTCTACCAAGGAGTGGTAGAATGAGCCTGAACATTAAAAGCGACGAAGCGCACGCCCTGGCGCGAAAGCTTGCCGATCACACGGGCGAGAGCATGACGACCGCCGTAACCGAGGCGTTGCGCGAAAGACTGGCGCGCATCGAAAAGACCGGACTTGTCGACAGGCTGATGGAGATCGGCAAGGAATTCTCTTCGCGCATGAGCAAGCAAACGAAGAAGTTCGATATCGACAAGGAGCTTTACGACAAGAACGGTTTGCCGAAATGATTGTCGACAGCTCCGCCATCCTCGCAGTTTTGAAGCGGGAGTCGGACGCACTGAAATACGCGACCGCACTTTCGTCGAAGCAGGCCTTGAAGATGTCGGCAGCGACCTATGTGGAGTTGGGCATCGTAGCCGACAGGGACCGCGATCCAATCATGAGCCGTCTGCTGGACCATGTTGTTCGTGACGCCGAAATCGAGATCGTGCCGTTCGACGAAGCCCAAGCCCGCATCGCGCGCGAAGCATATCGCGATTTCGGAAAGGGAAGCGGTCACAGAGCCAGGCTCAATCTCGGCGATTGCTTTGCTTATGCCTTGGCCAAGGTGACCGGCGAGGCCCTGCTCTACAAGGGCTCGGACTTTCAGCATACCGACGTAACGTCAGCCTTGCGTTAGGTCTTGCGCCTTGAGCGCATGCTGGGCAGGCTTGGCCCTCGCTATCGAGAGGGCCGGCCCATGTTGAAGACCCGTTTCACCGAGATGTTCGGCGTCGACGTGCCGATCACCATGGGCGGCATGACGCGCGTGGGCAAGGCCAAGCTCGTCGCCGCGGTCGCCAATGCCGGCGCGCTCGGCTTCATCACCGCGCTGACGCCGGGCTCGCCCGAGAAGCTCGCGAAGGAGATCGCGAACTGCCGCGAGATGACCAACAAGCCCATCGGCGTGAACCTGACGATCCTGCCGACGATCACGCCGGTGCCTTACGACGAATACCGCCAGGTGATCATCGAGAGCGGCGTCAAGATCGTCGAGACCGCGGGCAACAACCCGGCGCCGCACCTGCCCGCCTTCAAGGAAGCCGGCGTCAAGGTCATCCACAAATGCACCAGCGTGCGCCACGCGGTGAAGGCGCAGTCCATCGGCGTCGACTGCGTGTCGATCGACGGGCTGGAATGCGCCGGCCATCCCGGCGAGGACGACGTCGGCGGGCTGATCCTGTTTCCGGCGACCGCCGACAAGCTCAACATCCCGCTGCTCGCCTCGGGCGGCATGGCGGATGCGCGCGGGCTGGTCGCGGCGCTGGCCTTGGGCTGCGACGGCGTCAACATGGGCACGCGCTTCATGGCGACGCAGGAAGCCGAGATCCATGAGAACGTGAAGAAGCAGATCGTCGCCAACGACGAGCGCGGCACCGACCTCATCTTCCGCACCCTGCACAACACCGCGCGCGTGGCGAAGAACGCGATCAGCCAGGAGGTCGTCGCCATCGAGAAGCGGGGCAACGCGACCTTTGCCGACGTGAAGGACCTCGTCGCCGGCACGCGCGGCGCGCAGGTCTATGACAGCGGCGACACCGACGCCGGCATCTGGTCGGCCGGACAGACGCAGGGCCTGATCCACGACATCCCGACGTGCCAGGAGCTGATCGCGCGCATCGTCAGCGAAGCGGAAGCGATCATCCGCGGGCGGCTGGAGAAGGCTATCGCGTAACCGCGTGGTTCAGCGGCCCATGGCCTTTGCCGAGGCCCGGTGCGGTCTGAATAGCCGCCTGCACGTATTCACGCGCGCGGCCGACGGCGAGCGGCAGCGACAGGTGCTGCGCCAGGCCGCAGGCGATTGCGGTCGACAGCGTGCACCCGGTGCCGTGCGTGTGCCTGGTCCTGATGCGCGGGAAGGCATAGGTCTCGACGCCGCCGCGCCACACCATCACGTCGTCGACGGTAGCGTTGGTGGCGTGCCCACCCTTGATCAATGCGGCCCTGGCGCCCATCGCCATCAGCTTGCGCGCCGCGCTTTCGGCATCGCCGCGGCCCACCAGCGCCTTGGCCTCGGGCAGGTTCGGCGTGACCAGTGTGGCCCGCGGGAACAGTTCCTTGACCAGCGTGACCACCGCAGTGTCCGGCAGCAGCCGGTCGCCGCTGGTCGACACCATCACGGGATCGAGCACGATGGGAACGGCCTTGGGCAGCGCGGCCGCGACCGCCTTGATCAGCTTCGTCGTCCCCAGCATGCCGATCTTGATCGCATCGACGCCGATGTCGGTGAGGCAGGCCTTTATCTGCGCCGCGACCATGTCGGGCGGCACGGCATGGATGGCGCCGACGCCGCGCGTATTCTGTGCCGTCACCGCGGTGATCGCGGTCATGGCATAGCAGCCGAAGGCCTGCGCGGTCTTGATGTCGGCCTGGATGCCCGCGCCGCCGCTCGAATCCGACCCCGCGACGATCAGGAGCCGAGGGGGAAGAACGCGCGCAGGCTTCACGCCGCGACTTCCTCGATGGTCTGGGCGATATCGCGCACGACCTGGCGCACCAGCTTCTCGTCGTCGCCCTCGGCCATGACGCGGATGACGGGCTCGGTGCCCGACTTGCGCACCAGCACGCGCCCGGTGCCGTTCAGGCGCGCATTGCCGTCCGCGATGCACTGCTTCACGCGCGCGTCCTCGAGCGGCATGCCCTTCTTGAAGCGGACGTTCTCGAGCACCTGCGGCAAAGGCTCGTAGAGGTGCGCCGCCTCGCTCGCCCGCGTATCTTCCATCGCGAGCACCGCAAGCACCTGCAGCGCCGCGATCAAGCCGTCGCCGGTGGTGGCGAAGTCGGAGAGCACGATATGGCCGGACTGCTCGCCGCCGACGTTGAAGCCGCCGCGCTTCATCTCCTCGATGACGTAACGGTCGCCGACCGAGGCTCGCGCGAGCTTGAGGCCCAGCGTGCCCAGATAACGGTCGAGGCCCGCGTTCGACATCACCGTGCCGACGACGCCGCCGCCCTTCAGCAGCCCGTTCTTGGCCCAGGAGCGCGCGATCAGCGCCAGGATCTGGTCGCCGTCGATGATGCGGCCCTGCTCGTCGGCCATCACCACGCGGTCGGCGTCGCCGTCGAGCGCGATGCCGAAATCGGCGCGCACCTCGCGCACCTTGCGCTGCATGGCTTCCGGCGCGGTCGAGCCGCAATCGAGGTTGATGTTGGTGCCGTTGGGCTCCACGCCGAGCGTCACGACGTCGGCGCCGAGTTCCCACAAAGCCGCCGGCGCCACCTTGTAGGCCGCGCCATTGGCGCAATCGAGCACGATGCGCAGACCGTCCAGGCGATGGTTGCGCGGGAAGGTGCGCTTCGCGAACTCGATGTAGCGCGCCTGGGAATCGTCGATGCGCTTCGCGCGGCCGATGCCGCTCGCGGCGGCCAGCCCCTCTTCCATCCCGTTCGACATCAACGCCTCGATCTCCTGCTCGCGCGCGTCGGAGAGCTTCTCGCCGTCGGGGCCGAAGAGCTTGATGCCGTTGTCGTGGAAGGCGTTGTGCGAGGCCGAGATCATCACGCCAAGGTCGGCGCGCAGCGAGCGCGTCAGCATGGCGACGGCCGGCGTCGGCAGCGGACCGAACTGGAACACGTCCATGCCGACCGAGGTGAAGCCCGCGACCAAGGCGCTCTCGATCATATAGCCCGACAGCCGGGTGTCCTTGCCGATCACGACCCGGTGGCGGTGCTCGCCGCGCGTGAAGATACGCCCCGCCGCCATCCCGACCTTCATCGCGATCTCGGGCGTCATCGGGAACTTGTTGGCGAGGCCGCGCACCCCGTCGGTGCCGAACAATTTGCGGGTCATGAGAGCGTCCTTGAACGAAGTCGCAAAGCTAGGCGCCAATTATAACCAAACCCTGAGCGGAAAGCGCCATCACGCTCGGTTACGGCCTGTTTCCAGGGTTTCCGTGACCAAGAGCGCGTCTTTCAGGGCGCGCGGGTCGTGGGTGCGGATATAGTCCGCGCCCGCGCGCGCCGCGAAAAGCTCGGCCGCCAGGGTTGCGGGCGCGATCTCGGCGACCTCGCGCCCGACGAGGCGGCGCAGGAAGGACTTGCGCGAGACCGACACCAGCACCGGCAGCGCGAATTCTCTTTTGAGATCGGCGATCCGGCGCAGCACCGCAAACGACGCCTCGCGGTGGTTGCCCAGGAACAATCCCATACCGGGATCGAGCACGATGCGCTCGCGCGCCACGCCGGCCGCGGTCAGCGCGGCGATGCGGTCCCCGAAGAACTCGACGATGCGGGGATAGAGCTCGTCCGGCTCCACGCGCACACGCGTCGCGGGCCCAAGCCCCTGCACCGAATGCATGACGACGAGCTTGGCCGAACTCGCGGCAAGCTCGGGATAGAGGTCCGGAAACGGAAACCCCTGGATGTCGTTGATATAGGCGACGCCTTGGGCCATCGCCCAGCGCTGCACCGCGGGCGCGAAGCTGTCGACAGAGATCGCGACGCCTTCGAGCGCCGCGACGACCGGCACCATGCGCGCGATCTCGACCTCGGGCGGCACGGCTTTCGAGTCGGGATTGGACGACGCCGCCCCGATATCGAGCACCTGCGCATGCTCGGCCAGCGCGCGCCCATGCGCGATCGCGGCCTGGGGCGCGAGGTACTTGTTGCCGTCCGAGAACGAATCCTCGGTGATGTTCAGGATGCCGAGAAGGATGGGCGCCATGGCCCATCATCGGGCCTCAAGCAGGCGATGTCATCAGGCCGGTTGCGCGGCCGCCTTCGCCCGTATGCTGCGCCTCACCGCGGTGCGCAGCCAGGCATATTGCAAAAGGAACAGCGCCAGCTGCGCCGGCAGCGGCACGAAGGCCGCGAACTGCATCCACGCCGCCTTGCCCAATTCGAGCGCGACATAGGCATTGGCCGCTGAGAGCGCGAGCATGGCGAGGGCCCAGACATAGCCCCAGGCCAGCAGCACAGGCTGCGACACGTTCTGCGTCACGATGGCAGGCAGATACCGGACCTGCCAGTTCGGCGTCATCATCACCAGGCCGATGGCGAGGTTGGCGATGCTGGGCTTGAGCATCGCGAAAACGGGGTTGTTGGTCGCGATCGAGACCGAGCCCAGCACGATGACGAGCGCGAGGCCCGCCCATTGCATCATCTGGATCTGGCGGCCGCGCAGCTTCAGGATCGCGATCTGCGCCAAGCCCAGGATCATGCCGGCGGCGACGGCCCAGAGCAGGTTGCCCGTCACCTGCATGACCGCGATGAAGAAGATCGTGGACAGGAAGTCGCTGAGCAGCGGCTTGAACGCTTGGAACAGATAGCCCATGGCACTCCCCTCGAGGCACTGTCAGGTGGGGATGCGTCCGGTTCCTTACAAGCCCTGCCGCCAGTTGCCGTGGAAACCGAACGGCACGCGTCGCGGCAGCTCGGCCGTGCCGATCGGGCCCGCGGCCACGTCCCCCGCCTCGAAGACCGCGAAATCGCTGCGGTCCGTGGACGGCCGGTAGACCGTCGTCACCAGCCAGCCGTCGCCTTCCGCGGCGCCCGCCGAGCGCGGCACGAAGACCGGCTCGCCCGGCTGGCCGTCCGAGAAGGTATGCACCGAGCGCTTGCCCGTCTTGTGGTCGATATGGGCGATGGAGTCGAACAGCACCTTGGGCTCCCCCCGCGAATTGGCGGCGAAATAGCCGTGGCGATAGGCGAGCCCGGCATAGCGCTCGTCGAGGCGCGGAAACTCGCCCGCGAGATCGTCGAGCGGCGTTTGCCTTATGGTGTTGCTGTTGTCGGCGAGATCGATGGTCCAGCGCACCAGCCGCGCGGCGGCAGGCTTGCCGGGCGAGCCGTCCACGTTGGGGAACAGGGGTGCGTTCTCGTATTGCATCACGTCCGCATAGATCTTCGTGCCCTCTTCCCACATGTTCATCGGGTGGAAGACGTAGCAGGGATCGGTCGTGAACCAGCGGATCGTGTCGATGCCCGCGTCGCGCCGCATGACGCCGATATGCGAGCCCTTCTCCGGCTCCCAGGCGAAGGCGGGCTTGCCGCTCATCGCGCGCTGAAGGCTTCCCGAGAGCGGCAGGATGGGGAACATCACGTGGTTCCTGGTCACGAAGAAGTCGTGGATCATGCTCGAATACGGCGCCTTGAACATGTCGAGCCGCGTGACCGTGCCGGCCTTGTCGACCACGCCATAGGCGACGTCGTCGCTGAAGAAGCCCGGGCCGGCCGAATAGCCGAAGAACACCATCTCGCCGGTGTCGGGGTCCATCTTGGGGTGGGCGGTGAAGCGTAAAGCACGCCCGGCATAGTCGACATAGCCGCGCGATTTCAGCGTCACGGGATCGAGCTCGAAGGGATTGTGGCCCTCTTCCAGCGCGAGCAGCTTGCCCGCATGCCAGACGATGTTGGTGTTGCCGACGCCGGCGTCCTTGCCCACCACCGACGGGTCGGAGGTCATCGGATTGCCGAAGGTGCCGAACAGCGAGCGTCCGGCTTCATGCTCCAGCACGTATTTGTTCGTATGCACGTAGCGGTTCAGGTACGAGACCTTGCCGTTTCCGACATGAAATGCGTGTATCATGCCGTCGCCCGCGAACCAGTGATGGTTCGGGTCGCGCGGCTCGAATTGCGGGTTCGGGCCGTTGCGGTAATAGGATCCGCTGAGGCTCTTGGGTATCTCGCCCTTGATGGGAAGATCGGCGAAATCGTCCTCGCTGCGGACGGGCGCGAAATTTCCTGTAAGATAGGGATTGAGGCGGACGGGAGCGTTCACGGGATTCCTCCAGGAATTCAGCTTCCTTACTGCGTAAATTTATGCTGTAAATGTTCCGAGTGCAAGTGCCGACGGAGAATTTTTTGTGCCCCGCGTCCTGACCGAGACCGATCTGGCCGATTTTCGCGAAAAGTTGATCACGGCCGCGACCCGCATCTTCGCCGAAAAAGGCCGCGAGGGCTTCACCATGCGCGAGGTCGCCGGCGAGCTCGGCGTCAGCGCCATGACCCCCTATCGCTACTTCAAGGACAAGGACGAGATCCTGGCGGCGGTCCGCGCCAACGCCTTCAACCGCTTCGCCGACGCGCTGGAGGCCGCCTTCGGCGCCGAGGGCAATGCGGTGGCCCGCGCCCGCAAGGTGGGCGAGGCCTATATCACCTTCGCCTTCGGGGACTCGGCGTCGTACCGGCTGATGTTCGACCTGTCCCAGCCGGAGGAGAAAACTTATCCGGCGCTGGTCCAGGCGGCCGCGCGCGCGCGCAAGACCATGACCGATTATGTGCGCCAACTCGTGGCGGAGGGGATGCTGAAAGGCGATCCCGTGCTGATGGGCCACGTGTTTTGGGCGGCGTTGCATGGCGCGGTGGTGCTGCAGCTTGCCGGAAAGCTCGGCGAGGAATGCGACTTCCCGACCGTGACCGAGGAAGCCTTCCGCGCGATCGGCGCCGGCTTCGGCCGGCCGCGGGTGAATTAGGAGGCGACTATCGAGCCGCGAGTGAATCGGGCAGCGACCTGCTATCGACCTAAGCCGCCACCTTCTCCGCGACCTTCGCAGGCGCGACGTCGAAGTCGCGCCTGTCGGCCGAACGCGTCTTCCACCAATAGGTCACGGTGAAGTCGGGCCAGATCGTCGAGTTGGTGCCGTTGGCGTTGAGATACCAGCTCTTGCAGCCGCTCATCCACACCGTGCCCTTCATCTTCTCATGCAGCTCGGCGTTGAATGCGTCCTGCACCTCCTTCTTCACCTCGACGGTGCCGGCGCCGTTCCACAGCCATTTGATGCAGGCCATGGCGTAGCGCACCTGCGCCTCGATCATGAACACCACCGAGTTGTGGCCGAGGCCGGTGTTGGGCCCGAGCAGCAGGAACATGTTGGGATAGCCGTTCACCACGACGCCGTAATAGGCGAAGGCGCCGTCGCGCCAGTCGTCGATCAATTCGCGCCCGCCGCGTCCCCGGATGTCGACATGCGAAAGCCAGTCGGTGACGCGGAAGCCCGTCGCATAGAGGATCGCATCCACCTCGCGCAGCCTGCCGTCCGCGGTCACCACGCCGTTGCCGCGGATCTCCGCGACACGGTCGGTGATCACCTCGACATTGTCGCGCTGGAGCGCGGGGTAGAAATCGTCGGAGATCAGCACGCGCTTGCAGCCCAGGGGGAAAGCCGGCGTCAGCTTGGCGCGCAGTTCCGGGTTGGGGATCGCGTGGCGCATATAGTCTTCGGCGAGCTTCTGGAACTTCGCGACCATCTTGGGCTTGCGGGTGAAGCCGATGGCGAGCATCTCCGCGCGCCAATAGATGAGGTTGCGCCATAGCCGCTGCAGAAACGGCACGCGGGCGAACGACGCCTTCGACGCCTCCTTGAAGGCATAGTCCATGCGCGGGATCACCCAGCCCGGCGTGCGCTGATAGAGGTCGAGATGCGCGACCTTGTCCGCGATCGCGGGGACGAGCTGCACCGCGCTCGCGCCGGTGCCGATCACCGCGACGCGTTTTCCGGTCAGATCGTAGCTGTCGTCCCAGGTCGCGGTGTGCATCACCTTGCCGGTGAAGCTCTCGGCGCCTTTGATCTCGGGGTACGACGGCACATGCAGGATACCCGCGCCCGCCACCAGCGCCCGCGCGGCTGCCGTCTCGCCGCTCCTGAGCGTGAGCTGCCACAGCCCGGCCGCCTCGTCGTATTCGGCGCGCGCCACTTCGGCATCACAGCGGATGAAGGGCAGGATGCCGTGCTTCTCCGCCGTCGCCTTCTGGTAGCGCCAGATCTCGCTCGCGGGCGAATAGGCGCGCGACCAATCGGGATTCTGGTCGAAGGAAAACGAATATAGATGCGAGGGCACGTCGCAGGCGCAGCCCGGATAGCGGTTCAGGAACCAGGTCCCGCCGATGTCGGAGGCCTTCTCGAAGACGCGGAAATTGGTGCGGCCGGCCTCTTTCAGCTTGATGGCCATGCACAGGCCGGAAAAGCCGGCGCCGATGATGGCGACATCCAGGACTTGGCCCGCAGTCTGCGGATCGCGGAACGGCGCGTTCATGAAAGACCCTCGCTCTGGAACTGACAAATTATCAGTTCTGAAAGGTTGACGCAACTGGAGCCCTGCGGGCGCTCGAGGCGGCGCCCGTGGTCAGCCCGAGCTTAGGTCCGGCCAGAAGTTCGACGTGCCCCTTGCGGCGACGCGCGCGCCGATCCAGTCCGCCCAGTGGCGCTCGTTGCCGTGCTCTGAGCCCCAGGTCCAGAGCCGCTTGGTCAGGTGCTGGAGGCGGTATTCGGCGGTGAAGCCCATGGCGCCGTGCACTTGGTGCGCGATGCCGGTGGAGATGCGCGCCGCCTGGTTGGCGCGCAGCTTGGCGCAGGCGATCTCGAATTCGGCATCACCGCCATTTTCCTCGACCAAGTCCGCGGCACGGAAGGCGGCGGCGGCGGCCATGTTCGCGGCAGCGGCTTCCTCCGCGAAGACGGCGAGCTGCTGCTGGATCGCCTGGAAGCTCGCCAGCGGCTTGCCGAACTGCTTGCGCTCGCGCGTGTACTGGACCGAAAGATCGAGCGCGGCCTGGAGCGCGCCGGCCATCTGGGCCGCCAGCAGCATCGGCGGATAGAGATCAGACGGCCGTGTTGCAAGGATCGCCTGAGGCAGCGGCAGGTCGACCGCGTGATAGCCGCAGGCGCGGATGACGATGAAGGCGTCCTCCCAACTGCCGCCGAAACCGCCCTCTTCTTCCGGCACCAGCACCTTGGCGAGACCGGCCTCTTCTACCCGCGCCCAGTCCGGCGCGTTCGCCAGCACACGCTCGGTCGTCTCGGCCAGGATCGCGCGCAGCTCGCTCATCGAAGCCCCAATTCGCGCGCGATGATGCCGCGCAGGATCTCGCGCGTGCCGCCGCGCAGCGAGAAGGACGGCGAGGTTTGCAGCAGATAGATCAGCGTGCGATCGAAGACCTCGTCGGTCTTGGCCGGCGCCAGGGCCTGGACGTCGCGCGGAATGTCCTGCTCCAGCGAGGTGCCGAGGTCCTTCACCACCGCCGCGGCGACCGCCGGGTTCTCGCCGGCAGCCAGCTTGCCGGCGATGGCGAGCGACATCTGGCGCAAGGTCCACATCCGCGCGGTGACGTGGCCGATCAGCAGGCGCTCGGCCTCGGTCGGTGTGTCGCCGACGATACGCAGGAACTCGAGGAACACGCGCATGCTGGAGAGATAGCGCTCCGGCCCGCTGCGCTCGTAAGCGAGCTCGGCGCCGACCTGGGACCAGCCGTCGCCCTCGGCGCCGATCAGCATCGCGTCGGGCACGAAGACGTCGTCGAGGAAGACCTCGTTGAAGTGACTCTCGCCGGTCAGGTTGGCGATGGGCTTCACCGCCACGCCCGCGCTCTTCATGTCGACGAGGAGCTGGGTCAGGCTCGCGTGGCGCTGCTCGGCGTCGCCGGTGCGCACCAGCGCGATCATCCAGTCGGCATGCTGCGCGTTCGAGGTCCAGATCTTCTGTCCCGACACCTTCCAGCCGCCCTCGACGCGGCGCGCGCGGGTGCGCACGCTGGCGAGATCCGAGCCCGAGCCCGGCTCGCTCATGCCGATGCAGAAGCAGAGCTCACCGGCGGCGATCCCGGGCAACAGCGTCCGGCGCTGCTCCTCGGTGCCGAAACGCAGCAGCAGCGGCCCGCTCTGGCGGTCGGCGACCCAGTGATTGCCGACCGGCGCGCCGGCGACGAGCAGCTCTTCGATCACCACATAACGTTCGGCATAAGAGCGCTCATGGCCGCCGTAACGCTTGGGCCAGGTCATGCCGATCCAGCCGCGTGCACCCAGCTTCCTGCTGAACTCCCGGCTGCCGCCCGACCACGACCGCGCGCGCTCGACCGAGGGCTTATCCTCAAGAGCCTCGCCCAGGAACGCGCGCACCTCGCCGCGCAGCGCCTTTGCTTCCGGCGGCAGGTCATAAGGTGCGAATTCGAAAGTCGACAAACCAAGGCCCCTTTGCCGCCATTGTGACGGTCAGGGCCCCGCTGCGCAAATCAGGCGCGCGTCGATCTCATGCGGTGCCGCGGCGTCAGGATCTGTCGCGTACGCTGCACGATCCGCCGGAACGGCGCGGACAAATGCGTGCGCGGCTTGGTGCCGCGGCGGCGTCGAACTCGTCTGGCAGGCATGGGTATTCCCCTTCCCCTCATCGCTGTCGCGAACGCCCCCGTCCGACAGCGAATCTGTCCCTGCACGTTAAGGGGTGAACCCAATTGGGACAATCGTTACGCTGGGCATAAGGTTACCAGCGGCGTTAGTCTGTTAGCAGACGCAACAGGAGCCGCGCATGGACAAGGTCTCTCTCGGAAACACCGGCCTCAAGGTTACCCGCATCTGCCTGGGCGCGATGACCTACGGCACGCCGAAGTGGCGCGACTGGGTTCTCGACGAGGAGGCGAGCCGGCCCTTCATCAAGCGCGCGCTCGAGGCCGGGATCAATTTCTTCGACACCGCAGACGTCTATTCGTTGGGCGTGAGCGAAGAGGTGCTGGGCCGGGCGCTGAAGGACTTCGCCGATTCCCGCGAGCGCATCGTCGTCGCCACCAAGGTCTGTTCGCCGATGAGCAACGACCCCAACGAGCGCGGGCTGTCGCGCAAGCACATCATGCACGGCATCGACAATTCGCTGCGCCGGCTGGGCATGGATTACGTCGACCTCTATCAGATCCACCGCTTCGATCCGACGACGCCGATCGAGGAGACCATCGACGCGCTGGACGACGTCGTGCGCTCGGGCAAGGCGCGCTATATCGGCGCCTCGTCGATGTATGCGTGGCAGTTCGCGGACTATCTCCACACCCAGGAGCGGCGCGGCAAGACGCGCTTCGTGACCATGCAGAACCACTACAACCTCGTCTATCGCGAGGAGGAGCGCGAGATGCTGCCGCTCTGCATCGCGGAAGGTATCGGCGTGATCCCGTGGAGCCCGCTGGCGCGCGGCTTCCTGACCGGCAACCGCCGCAGGCAGGATGCCGGCAAAAGCGGGGGCGAGACCGCGCGCGCCAAGTCCGACGCCTTCGCCCACGACATGTACTATCAGGAGAGCGACTTCGCCGTGGTCGACGCGGTCAGCGACGTCGCGGCCAGGCGCGGCGTGCCGAACGCGCAGGTCGCCCTCGCCTGGCTGCTGAGCCGCAAGGGCGTGACCTCACCGATCGTCGGCGCGTCGAAGATGAGCCACCTGGAAGACGCCATCGCCGCCGTCTCGCTCAAGCTCGACGACGACGAGATCAAGGCGCTGTCGAAGCCCTACACGCCGCACCGCGTGCTGGGGCACGCCTAAAGCTGGACCGGAATCGGCAGCGGGTTGAACTCGTTGCGCGTCGGCGCGTCTTTGTCCTGGTCGAGCGTCCAGCCGCCGCCCAGCGCGCGGTAGAGGCTGACGCCGGCCTGGAGGCGGGCGAGCTTGATCTGCACCAAGGTGTCCTGCGAGGTGAAGAGCTGCTGCTGCGCCTGGAGCACGGCGAGCAGGTCGGTCACGCCTTCGCGGTACTGCAGCTCGGAGATGCGGAAGGCTTCCTGTGCGGCGTTCACCTGCTCGGTGACGAGACGCTCCTGCTCGGCGAGGCTCGTCACCTGGCCGAGCGAGCTTTCCGCGTCGGAGAGCGCGTTGAACACCGTTGAGCGGTAGTCGGCGACGAGCTCGGTCTCGCGCGCCTTGTTGATGTCGAGCTGAGACGTCTTGGCGCCGCCGTCGAAGATGGTCTGGAGCAGCGAGGCGCCGATGGTCCAGGCCAGGCTCTCGGGGCTCAGCAGCGAGCCGATCTGCGGATTGGCATAGCCCACCGATCCGGTGAGGCCGATGGCGGGCAGGAACGCGGCGCGCGCGGCATCGACGCTGGCATGCGCCGAGACGAGATTGGCCTCGGCCGCGGCGATGTCGGGGCGGCGCACCAGAAGCTGCGCCGGCATGTCGGGCTGCACCGGCGGGGCGGCGATATTGCCCAGGCCCTGCGCCTTGACGTCGAAGCCTTCGGGGATGCGGCCCTCGAGCACGGCGAGCGCATAGCGCGCCTCGCGCTCCTGCTCTTCCAGCGCGGGGATCGACGACTCGGCGCCGGCGACGATGGCGCGCTGCTGCGCGAGATCGAGGTTCGACGACACGCCGTTGGCGACCTTGGCCTCGGTGATCTTGAGGATACGCTTCGCCGCATCGACGTTCTGCTTGAGGATCGCGATGCGGTCGCGCAGCGCCAGCACGTCGAGATAGGTGTTGGCGACGTCGGAGGTGACGGTGAGCCCGACCACGCGCTGGGCATAGAGCGCCGAGCGCGCGTTGTTCTGCGCGGCGCGAAGGTTGTCCTGCGCCAGGCCCCAGAAGTCGAGCTCGTAGCTCGCGTTCAGCGACACGCCGAAGCTGTTCTCGGTGATGCTCGAGGTGCCGGAGGTCACCGTGTGCCCGCCGCCGCCGACATGCGATCCGCCAGAGCCCGCCGTCGTGAACGGAACCTTGGAGCCGCTGCGCGACGCGGTACCCTGGAGATCGACCGCGGGGAACAGCGCCGAAGCGGCGAGCCCGGTATTGCCGCGGGCCTGCAGCACGCGCGCCGCGGCAGCGGCCAGGTCGAGATTGTTCTTCTCGGCGTTGACCTCGAGCTCGGTCAGCTCGGCGCTCTGGAAGCCCGTCCACCAATCCGTCGACGGCCAAGCCTGCGCGCTCTTGGTCGTCGGCGCGGTGAAGGCAGACGGCATCTCGGACGGCTGGAGCGCCACGGGCGGGTCCGTCGAGCAGGCGGCCACCGCCACACCGGACAGAAGCAGCGAAACCGAACGCAGCAGGATTTTCATGGGCAATAACTCGCTCGAAATGACGGGGCGCCGCTCCCTACATAGAGGCGCCTGCGCGCAAGACAAGTCCTGGCGTGTCCCAAACTATCAGGGAATCCAGCCAAACCAGCATTTGCGGCGGTAGTTGGGCGGCCGGATCATGGACCGATGTGGGGGCATCGAAGCGTGACCCGGCCGCCCGGAAAGCCGTGCCCGTCACTGGGGAACGCCGAGGAGGCACGGCCGCTGAGACTGTCGGAGCGCGGTCCGTCCCGCTCAATGGAGAAATTGTAACGATGTGTCGCGCGCGCCTGAGCGCCATCGGAGTCGCGACGAAAAATTGGTGAATTCTACGTCAGACGCCGCCGCCGCTGCCGCTCTGCTTATGCACGACTCGGAAGCGCTTCAGCTCCATCGCTGCCGGCGCGAAGTTCGGCTCGAGCTCGAGCGCTTTCTTGTAGTCGTAATAAGCCGCGCGGATGTCCCCGTTGCGCTCGTCGATGATTGCACGATCGTAATATGCGATGTGGGGACGGTGTGGGCTGAGCGAGATGCCTTTGTTCAGATCCTGCAGCGCGTCGTCGTAGCGGCCGAGTGCCATTGCCGCCGCGCCGCGGTCGATATAGGTGTCGCCCGAGACGGGATCGAGCGCGATGCCGGAATTGATGTCGGCGAGCGCCTGCTCGTTCTGGTGAAGCCCCAGGCGCAGCACGCCGCGATTGACGAAGGTGGCCGCGCGATCGGGAACGGAGAGCGTCGACTCGAGCGCGAAGGAGCAGCGGATCAGACCCTCATGCAGATCGCCGCCGTTTTCGGCGAAGTCGAAACATTCCTGCGCCGGCCCCGGACCCAGCACGGTGACCGCCGCGTTCGCGTTGGATGCCAAAGCACAGGCCACGCCGAACAATGTCGCGACAAGGATTCGCATCGGAGCCTCCCCAAAAGCTGGGCGAACCATACCATTTGCGGCAATCTGGCGTCCACGAAGGGGGTCCATCCGGCACCGGCTCCCGGCAACACGATATCGTGAGTTTCAGCCCATGAGGTTTTGATGCGCTTCCTGCCGATTCTGCTGCTCTGCGGCTCCAACGTGTTCATGACTTTCGCCTGGTACGGCCAGCTGCGCTATCCGAACGCGCCGGTGTGGCTGCTTGTCCTGATCGGCTGGGGTATCGCGTTCTTCGAATACTGCCTGGCGGTGCCGGCCAACCATTTCGGCTACCGCGTCTATTCCGCCGCCCAGCTCAAGACGATGCAAGAGGTGATCACGCTCGGCGTGTTCGCGATATTCTCCGTCACCTATCTGCACGAAGCGCTGAAATGGAACCACTTCGTCGCTTTCGCTTTCCTGGGCTTGGCGGCATTCTTCGCCTTCAACAAATGGTGACGCGATGAAGACTGGCGCCGCAATGAAGATACCGGGCCCCGACCATCCCATCGTCATCGAGCGGACGAACGGCCAAGTCGTCGTGCGCGCGGGCGGACGCGTACTCGTCGATACAAGCAAGGCACTCAGCCTGCGCGAGGCATCGTATCCGGCCGTGCAATACGTGCCGCGCGAAGACGCCGACATGACGCAGCTTGAGCGCAGCACGCATACGACCTACTGCCCCTACAAGGGCGAGTGCTCGTACTACTCGATCAAGGGCGGCGCCGAGAATGCCGTGTGGACCTATGAGCATCCCTATCCCGCGGTCGCGGCGATCGAAGGCCATCTCGCCTTCTATCCGGACCGCGTCGACTCGATGGAGATCAGCTGAAAGGGTTCTCGGAAAAGTCGCCGACCTGGTGCAGCGCGATCTGGAACGACGGCCGCGTGCCGATATAGACGACCAGGAACATCTGCTTCGCCTTCGCCTTCCACACCATCTGCGGCGCGATCCCGCCCGGCTTGCGGAAGGTCTCGCCATCGAAGTCCATCTTGCGCGGCGCGACCTGGTCCCAGGCCGCGGCGAGATCGGAGGCCAGCCGCTCGCGCGCCGCGTCGCGGTCGTCGGGCCCCACATCGAGAAGATCGGGCGCGCTGACGCGCACTTGGCCGTCGGGCTCGATCTCCAGCCGGGCGGCGAGCATGGTGTCGTCCGATTCGTAGGTGCCTTCCCAGCGGCCCTGCGGCGGCGCGGGATGCGAGCATCCGGCGAGCGCTAGCACGCTCAAGGCGGCGAAGACGAAACGGCGCATGACCTGCATGATAGCGATGGCAGGGTTGAAAAACAGCAAATGTCTTGCGCAGGCCGCCCCGCCCCTTATACGTGAACGCATGTCCACGACGCCGCTGCCGAAGAGCTTCCTGTCCGATTCGCTGAACCGCATTCAGCCTTCGCCCACCATCGCCGCGAGCCAGAGGGCGCGTGCGCTGACCGCCGCCGGCCGCGACGTGATCAACCTGGGCGTCGGCGAGCCCGATTTCGACACGCCCGCCAACATCAAGGACGCCGCCATCGCCGCCATCAAGCGCGGCGAGACGAAATACACCGACGTCGCCGGCATCCCCGAGCTGCGCAAGGCGATAGCGGGCAAGTTCAAGCGCGAGAACGATCTGGACTACGCCATGGAGCAGACCTTCGTGGCGCCCGGCGGCAAGGCGATCGTCTACAACGCGCTGATGGCGACGGTGAACGCGGGCGACGAGGTCATCGTGCCGGCGCCCTATTGGGTCAGCTATCCCGACATCGTGCTGCTCGGCGGCGGCAAGCCCGTGATGCCGAAGACGCGCCTCGAGGACGGCTTCAAGCTCAAGCCGGACACGCTGGCGTCCGCGATCACGCCGAAGACCAAATGGCTGATCCTGAACCAGCCCTGCAACCCGACCGGCGCCTGCTACACGCGCGAGGAATTGCAGGCGTTGGGCGAGGTGCTGCTCAAGCATCCCCATGTCTGGGTGCTGACCGACGACATGTACGAGCACCTCGTCTATGGCGGCTTCCGGTTCCACACCATCGCGCAGGCGGTCCCCGCGCTCTACGAGCGCACGCTGACGATGAACGGCGTGTCGAAGGCCTATGCCATGACCGGCTGGCGCATCGGCTATTGCGGCGGGCCCGTGGCGCTCATCAAGGCGATGACCAAGCTGCAGTCGCAATCGGCGTCGAACGCGTCGTCGATCTCGCAATGGGCGAGCGTCGAGGCGCTCGACGGACCGCAGGATTTCATCCCGAAGTTCCAGAAGGTGTTCGAGGAGCGCCGCGACCTGGTGGTCGCCATGCTCAACCAGGCGCGCGGCATCGAATGCGCCAAGCCCGAAGGCGCGTTCTACGTCTATCCGTCCATCGCGGGCCTGATCGGCAAGACCGCGCCGTCGGGCAAGACCATCGCGACCGATGACGACTTCGTGAACGAGCTCCTGGAAAGCGAAGGCGTCGCGGCCGTCCACGGCGAAGCGTTCGGATTGTCGCCGTTCTTCCGCGTTTCCTACGCGACCTCGAACGCAGCTCTCGAGGAGGCCTGCCGGCGCATTCAACGCTTCTGCGGAAATCTGCGCTGAATTCACGCGACCGTGTTCGACATCCCGGCAACGTGAATTGTCCCTAACGGCCGCCTCCTCTCCACTACGCTCGGGGAGGCGCCCATGGACCTCGTTCCGGGACGCGATTGCGGCAAATGCACGGTGTGCTGCACCGAGCTGCACATCAACCAGCCCGAGCTTCGCAAGCTCGCAGGCGTGCGTTGCCAGAACCTCCGCTCCGACGGCGGCTGCGCGATCTATGCGACGCGGTTCAAGGTATGCCGCGAGTTCCACTGCGCCTGGCGGGTGATGCCCGAGCTGAGCGAAAGCTGGCGGCCCGACCGCTCGGGCATCGTGCTGATACCGAAGACCAAGGGCCATCCGCTCGGCTATCGCGCCGACAGCGGGGTGGAGATCATGGTTCTGCAGCGCTGCGCGCTCTACAATACCGAACTGCCCGGCCTGATCGCGGCATGGGTGCAGGGGCGCGTGCCGCTGTTCCTCACCATAGCCTCCCCGATCGGCCACATGGCGCGCAGCGCCTTCCTGAACGACATGGTCGAGGACGCCGTGCGCCGCCAGGACCGCGCGGCCCTGGTCAAGGCGCTGGAAGACATGGTCGACACCTTGCAGCGCCGCACGCCGGAGACGGCTGTCTTCGAAGCCGTCACGGCCTGACTGGCGCCGATACTCGTTCGCCGCTATGAGCATCGCCGGATCGAGCTCAACCGGGGGATTTCATGAAGCGCGTCGTTTTGGCGGCATTGTGCATGTGCGCGGCTTTTGGCGCGGGCGCGGCGAAGGCGCCGCAGAAGACGCTGCCCTCCTACATGACGCTGCCGAAGGACGTATTCCCGTCCGACGGCCAGGACAGCATCATCCAAGAAGACTACGGCGTCGCCGAATTCTACAATCCCGGCAGCGACGCGGCGGTCGAGAAGCGCGGCCGCCACTGGCATGTGAACATGACCGTGAGCGGCGTGCCCGACACCATGCCCGGCAAGCAGATCTGGAACGCGAAGGTGAAGCAGGTCTTCGTGAGCCAGGGCTGGAACGTCAGCGTCGAATACGACAGCAACCCGTTCTCGGCGATGGTCCGCCGCCAGAAGGACGGCAAGGACGTCTGGGGCTATATCAAGATCTTCGGCCGGGACGACCTGCGCATGGACATCGTCGAGGCCGGCGGCCCGCCGCAGACCCTCGTCGCGGCGCCGCCGGCCGCCACGCCCCAGAAGGTCTCCGTCGAGAAGGGCGACTTTCCCTATCTGCCGCCGCTGCCCGGTTCCACGGACGGCTCGGGCGGCCGCGAGAGCGGGCCGATGACGGTCGAGATGCCGGGCTCCGAGGAGCCGCAAGTGGTGGGCAACGGCTACCTCGTCAGGAACTACAACGAGCCGCCCGGCCTCTCGACGGTGCTGTTCGTTTCGCAATACCACAACGCGCTGACCAAGGCGGGCTGGACCATCATCCAGGAATCCGCGGGCGCCAGCCAGACCGATGCGACCCTGACGGCGCATTACGCAAAGAACGGCCGCAACATCTGGGCCTATCTGCACAACGGCGGCGGCAACTATTCCATCCAGGTCGCCGATGCCGGCGCGGCGGACGATCTCGCCAAGCAGCTGGGCAAAGCGTGTCACGTAGCGCTCTACGGCGTGCTGTTCGACTTCAACAAATCGACCTTGAAGCCGGACTCCGATCCGGTGCTGCAGAACGTGCTGGGCATCCTGCAGAAGGACGCCGGCCTGAAGGTCGAGGTCCAGGGCCATACCGACAACGTCGGCAACGACGCCTATAACCAGAAGCTTTCCGAAGCGCGGGCGAAGTCCGTCGTCGCCTGGCTGACCGGCCACGGCATCGCGGCCGACCGTCTGACCTTCAAAGGCTATGGCAAGACCGTGCCGGTGGCAAGCAACGACGACGATGCCGGCCGTGCCAAGAACCGCCGTGTCGAGATCGCAAAGCCCGGCTGCGCCCCCAAGCATTGACGCGTCAAGCCCTTGCAAGCGCCCCGGAACGGCGCGAGCATCGGCCCATAGCGGGGCGCGTGACGCCGCCCAAAGCCTTGGGAAGAAGACGCCCGCCGCGCCTCGACGCCCTGCGTTAAAGGGTGATGGAGGCGATCATGTCCAATGGAGGAAAAGGGCCACGCACCGTGGCCCTGGTGGGACCATACGGCAGCGGCAAGACGACGTTGCTGGAAAGCATTCTCTTCGCGAGCGGCGCGATCCAGCGCAAGGGCGCCGTGGCCCAGAAGAACACGGTGGGCGATTCCAGCGCCGAGGCGCGCGAGCGCCAGATGAGCGTCGAGGTCAATTGCGCCACGACCAAATATCTCGACGAGAGCTTCACCTTCCTGGATTGCCCCGGCTCGATCGAGTTCCTTCAGGACGCGCTGAACGTCCTTCCCGGAATCGACGCCGCCGTCGTGGTATGCGAGCCCGAGCCCGCGAAGATGCAGATGCTCAAGCCTTATTTGAAGCGGCTGACCGACCTGCACATCCCCCATTTCCTCTTCGTCAACAAGATCGACAAGGCCGACGGAAGCCTGCGCGACCTGCTCGAAGCGATGCGCGAGGTCAGCGACACGCCGCTCCTGGTGCGCCAGATCCCCATCGTCGAGGGCGGCCGCGTCACCGGCTTCGTCGACCTGGCGCTGGAGCGCGCCTGGGTGTTCAAGCCCGGCCAGCCCGCCGAGCTTGTCGACATCCCCGACAAGGACGCCGAGAAAGCCGAGCGCTTCGCGATGCTGGAGAAGCTCGCCGACTACGACGAGCACCTGATGGAGGAGCTGCTCTCCGACGTCGAGCCGCCGCGCGACGAAGTGGTCGCCGATCTGTCGCGCGAGCTCGCCGAGGGCCTCGTCGTACCCGCGCTGCTGGGCTCGGCCGAGACCAACAACGGCGTCGAGCGGCTGCTCAAGGCGCTGCGCCACGAGGTGCCCGAGGTGAAGGCGGCCGCCGACAGGCTCAAGATCGAGGCCGGCGCCGACACCGTCGTCCAGGTGCTCAAGACCTACCATTCCAGTCACGGCGGCAAGCTTTCGCTCGGCCGCGTGATGGCGGGGACGCTGAAGGACGGCGCGGTGCTGCATACCGCGTCCGGCGCCGATGCGCGCGTCGGCGGCATCTCGGCGCTGAAAGGCGAAGCGCAGATCAAGCTCACGGAAGCCCATGCCGGCGACACCGTGGCGCTGGGGCGGCTTGAAGGGGTCGTGACCGGCGACATGCTGTCGACCTCCAAGAAGGTTCCGGCCGGGCCCAAGGTCGAGCACCTGACGCCCGTCTATCGCCTCGCCGTCGAGGCGGCCGACCGCAAGGACGAGGTCAAGCTCACCGCCGCGCTCGCCAAGCTGCGCGAGGAAGATCCGTCGCTGCATTTCGACCAGAACGCCGAGCTGCAGGAGATGGCCTTGGAGGGCCAGGGCGAAATCCACCTGAAGGTCGCGGTCGAGAAGCTGCAAAGCAAATACGGCCTCAAGCTCAACACCCATCGTCCGCGCGTGCCGTATAAGGAGACGATCAAGAAAGGCGTCACCCAGCACGGCCGCCACAAGCGCCAGTCGGGCGGTCACGGCCAGTTCGGCGACGTCATCATCGAGATCAAGCCGCTGCCGCGCGGCAGCGCCTTCGCCTTCCTCGACCAGATCAAGGGCGGCGTGGTGCCGAAGCAGTGGATACCCTCGGTCGAGAAGGGCGTGGCCGACTATCTGAAGGAAGGCCCGCTCGGCTTCCCCGTGGTGGACGTCGCGGTGGCGCTGATCGACGGCTCGTATCATACCGTCGACTCTTCCGATGCGGCATTCCAGACTGCAGGCCGAATCGCGATGCAGGAAGGCATGCCCAACTGCGCGCCGGTGCTCTTGGAGCCGATCATGCATGTGCGCATCCACGTCCCGAGCGAGGCGACGGCCAAGGTCAACCAGGTCGTGAGCAGCAGACGCGGGCAGCTCATGGGCTTCGACGCGCGCGACGGCTGGAAAGGCTGGGACACGGTCGAAGCGCAGATGCCGCAATCGGAGATCGCCGACCTCATCATCGAGCTGCGCTCGCTGACGCAAGGCGTGGGGACCTTCGAGAAGGCTTTCGACCATCTGGCCGAACTGACCGGCAAGCTCGCCGATCAGGTCGTCACCGCGAAGCGGGCGGCGGCGTGAGGGTGCGCATCTGGCCGGCGGCGGTCGCGCTTCTCGCGGTCGCCGCCTCCGTTCCTTGCGCGGCTGCCAGCGGCACCGCGCAAGCCTTCGTCGACGATTTGTATGGGCAATATCGCAACAGCTCGTTCTGCCCGACCTGCGACGGCACGGCGGCGCGGGTCTTCGACGCGCCGCTGATCGCGCTGATCCGCCAGGACGAAAAGCTGGCGGACGGCGAGGTCGGAACGCTCGACGGCGATCCGGTCTGCGATTGCCAGGACCCCGGCGGCATGAGGGCCAAGGTGCTCTCGGTCGCATCTCTGGGATCCAGCGCCGCGGCGGCAAAGGTCGAGCTGCGCTTTCCCGACGGGCCGCGGCAGATGACGCTCGACCTGGTGCTGACGAAGGGCGGCTGGCGCATCCACGACACTCACACCAAGGACACGCCGAGCCTGGTGAAGCTGCTGAAGGACGGCATTGCCGAAGAATCCAAGCAGCACAAATAAAAAAGTCGCCGGAGCGAGGGGGGAAAACGCTCCGGCGACCGCTGCTTTTTACGCGCACCCTAAAGCGCGCCCGTGGGCCGCTAGGTCCGCGGACCGCATGCCGTGGGGGGAACGGCATCGCGGCCTACAGGAGATGGGAGCGCGAAAGCCCGGTTTCAAGTGGCGGCGAACCTGCCGCGGGCTTGCGAAATCTTCACGGAAAGGCGCGGAAATCTTGGACAAATGCTCCCGCAGCGATTGACCTAAAGAAAGTTTCATCGCTACGCTTTGGACTTTCGTGGGGGCTTCAAGGCCACAGGAACAGGAGAGTCGAATGCGCACATCCTTCAAAGTACTCATGGGCTTGTCGAGTTTGCTTTTGACCGGCGCCGCCGTCGCGGATCCGGTGCTCGTACCGGTCACGCCCTTCCCGAACGCCTCGACGACGAGCGTGTTCGGCATCGCCGATGACAACAACACCATCGCCGGCAGCTATGTCGACCAGGACGGCATCAGCCACGGCTTCTACGGCACGCTGGACGGGAACTACACGTCGTTCGACTATCCGGACGGTCCGGACACGCAGGCCCGCGCGATCGATGGCGGCGGCATGATCATCACCGGCTTCTCGAACATCGCCGGCGCGCATTGCGAGCTGGTCCCGTGGGAGTACGGCCTCGAGAAGGGCAAGATCAAGCGGGTCAGCCGCGACGGCGTCGGCATCAACGGCATCGTGCAGGGCATCAACAAGGTCGGCGCGTTCGCCGGCGACTATTGCGACGGCGAAGGCGTGGTCCACGGCTCGACGGACAAGAACTACCGCGTCAAGCGCGACGTCGATACCGGCATCAGCTCGTCCTATACCGGCGAGCGGGCGTTCAACGGCTTCGGCACCTCGGCCGGCTTCTATGTGAACGACAATACCGGGCTGCAGATCGGCACGCTCGTCGACAAGGACGGCAATGTGACCACGATCACCTATCCCGACGCCAACGAGAGCTACACGGTGTTCGAGGGCCTGAACGACCACAACCGCTCCGACGGCCAGTGGGGCGACACCAGCGGCATCGTCCACAGCTTCGAATACAACACCAAGACCGGCAACTTCACCGAGATCGACGATCCCTTCGCGGCGTCGTTCACCCAGGCCTGGGGCATGAACAGTTCCGGCCTGATCGCGGTGACTTCCGACGCGGGCCCGTACATCTATTGCCCGAAGGAAAACAGCTGCCCGCTCAACACCGCCCATGCCATCCGCCTGAACGCGCGCGTGGTCCATGGCGAGCCGGGGGCGACGCGCAACCATGCGCCGTCCAAGCACGTCCTGCCCAAGGGCGCGGCGCGGCAATAGGAATCGATATCCCGACATCCCTGCGGCGCCTCCGGGCGCCGCAGTTTTTCCAACCGAAGGAGATTTTCGATGCGGTGCCATAGTCTGATTTCTTCCCTGCTCTGCGGAGCCTGTTTTGCGTTCGCCGCCGCCGCCGATGCCGGGACATTGATCCCCGTGCCGCCGGTCGCGGGCGCCGCGTCGACGAGCATCTTCGACGTCAACGACAACCTCGAAATCTCCGGCATGTACAAGGACGGCGACGGCGTCGAGCACGGCTTCTTCGGCACCCTGGGCGGCGACTACACCTTGTTCGATTATCCGGGCGAGACCGGCACCGAGGCGCGCTCGATCAACAACGCCGGCTATGTGCTGGGCTTCGCGCCCGACGACACCTTCGCGGCAGGGCCCGAATTCCTGCGCAAGCCCGACGGCACCATCATCACCATCCTGAAAGACGGCGTGCCGCTCAGCGGCATCGCGCAAGGCCTCGCGCCGCACCAGGTCTCGACCGGCGACTACGTCGTCACCGACCTGTCCCACAAGGCGGGCTATCGCGGCAAGAACGGCAAGTACAAGGCCGACGTCGTCCTCGGCGTGCCGACCACCCGCGTCGCGCCCCGCGACATCACTCCGCACGGCGCCATCGCCGGCTTCTTCAACGACGGCACCGGCACGCACGGCTTCATCCTGAAGCACGGCGTCACGCAGGTGATCGACGCCGATGCCAGCGGCACGACCGCGCTCGAAGGCTTGAGCGACCGCGGTATTCTGAGCGGTCAGGTGCAGGACGGGTCGGGCAACAGCCACGCCTTCACCCTCGACACCGACACCAGCACGATCACCTGGATCGACGTGCCGGGCTCGACCAATCAGCAGGCCTGGGGCATCAACCGCCAGGGCTTCGTCGCGGTGAGCAGCGACAACGGCTCGTATATCTATTGCCCGCTGAAGCCGAGCCGCTGTCCGTCGGGCGGCACCGCGGTCCATGCGCGCACGACCAGGCTGACCGCGCAGCACACCGAGGCGCGGCCGCAGCATGCAACGCCGCTGGCACGCTAGCTAATAGCGCCAGTCCTTGGCCGAACGGACGAGGAAGTCGCGGAACGCCGCCACGCGCTTGGCCTGGCGCAGCGCGTCGGCATAGACGAGGTGCACGTCGAAGCACGGTCCGGGCACGTCCGGCAGCACGCGGATGAGCTCGGACCGCTCGGCGGCGACATAGTCCGGCACCGCGGCGACGCCGATGCCGGCCAAGGTCGCCGACAGGATGCCGGTCACGTTGTTGATGCGGATGGTGCGGCCGGTGCCGTTCAGCCGCCGCCGCGTCGCATCGAGCAGCCAGTTGATCTCGCGGATCTCCGGCGCCGCGGTCTCGCCATAGGCGATGACGGTATGGTTGGCGAGGTCGTCCATCGATTGCGGCGTGCCCGCTTTGTCGAGGTACTCCTTCGTCGCGTACATGTGGTAGTGCACGGTGAAGAGCTTGCGCTGGATCAGGTCGGCCTGCACCGGCGCGCGCATGCGGATGGCGAGGTCGGCCTCGCGCTGGGTGAGATCGAGCTCGCGATCCTCCATCACCAGGTGCACCTCGACCTCGGGACACTCTTTCAGGAACTCGTCGAGGCGCGGCACCAGCCAATAGGTGCCGATGCCGTGGCTGGAGGTGATCTTGAGCACGCCGCGCGGCGCTTCGCGCACGTTCTTGAGCGCCTCTTCGGCCTGCGCCAGCCGGGTCAGCACGTCGCTGACCGCGGCATAGAGCATCTCGCCCTCGTCGGTCAGCGTCAGCCCGCGGGCGTGGCGCTGGAACAAAGGCGTTGTGATCTCTTCCTCGAGCGCGCTGATCTGGCGGCTGACCGCCGACTGGCTCAAGGTGAGCATCTGGCCGGCATGCGTGAAGCTCCCCGCCGAGGCGACGGAGTGGAAGATGCGAAGCTTGTCCCAATCCATGTCGTTGCCCTACCCCGTTGACGCCCCCAGCCTCAACGCAAACTTCATGACCGAATTTTTCAATGCCCTCCGGCCAAAAACCTCTCCGCTTCCAGCGCGGCCATGCAGCCCATGCCGGCCGCCGTCACCGCCTGGCGGAACACCTTGTCCTTGACGTCGCCGGCAGCGAACACGCCCGCGACGCTGGTATGCGTCGAATCCGGCGCGGTCTTGATGTAGCCGCTCTCGTCCATCTCGATCTGGCCTTTGAACAGCGCCGTCGCCGGGGAATGCCCGATGGCGACGAACAACCCGTCGACCTCGAGCTCGCGCGTGCTGCCGGTGACGGTGTTGCGCAGGCGGATCGCCGTGACGCCGCGCGGCTCGTCGGTGCCCAATACCTCGACCACCTCATGATCGAACAGGCAGTCGATCTTCCTGTTCGCCATGACGCGCGCCTGGTTGGTCTTGTCGGCGCGCAAGGTGTCGCGGCGGTGGATGAGCGTCACGCGCTCGGCGAAATTGGTGAGGAACAGCGCCTCTTCCGTCGCGGTATTGCCGCCGCCGACGACCGCGACCTTCTTGCCGCGATAGAAGAAACCGTCGCAGGTCGCGCACGCCGAGACGCCGAAGCCCTGGAACTTCGACTCCGACGGCAGGCCGAGCCAGTTGGCGCTGGCGCCCGTCGCCACGATCAGCGTGTCGGCAGTGTATGTCTCGCCGCCGTCGCCGGTCAGCGTGAAGGGACGGCGCGACAGGTCGACCGAGGCGATCGTGTCCTGGATCATCCTGGTGCCCAGATGCGCGGCCTGGGCCTGCATCTGCTCCATCAGCCAGGGCCCCTGGATCGCTTCGGCAAAGCCCGGATAGTTCTCGACCTCGGTGGTGATGGTGAGCTGGCCGCCGGGCTGGATGCCGGCGATCAAAGTGGGCTCGAGCATGGCGCGCGCGGCATAGACCGCGGCGGTGCAACCGGCGGGTCCGCTTCCCAGAATGACGACTTTGGAGTGCAAGCGGAGCCCCGGTTCGTGCAGGTGAGATGCTGATATCGGAAGCAGCGGGCAAAAGGTCAAGGCAAGCGAAATGGTTAAACGGAACAGGCGGTTGGGGCCCCGCGGATCGCACCTTTGTGAAAGAAAAATGCGACTCGGGGCTTGAGATTCTTCGCGACAGAAATATTATTGCGCGACAGGGGCTGTTGGAGTTAAAAATCCTCCGCTTTGCAACGCAGGTGACCCGTGGAGCATCACAAGCTCGATTCCATCGATCTACGCATCCTTTCCGAACTCCAAGCCAATGGCCGCATCACCAATGTAGAATTGTCGCGCCGCGCGAAGATCACCGCGCCACCGTGTTTGCGCCGGATGCGCACGCTCGAGAAAGCCGGGCTGATCAAAGGTTACCATGCGGAACTTGACGGCAAGGCGCTCGGCTTCGAGGTGATGGGCTTCGTCTTCGTCGGATTGCAGAGCCAGAACGACCACGACCTGAAGGCTTTCGAAGAGCGCGTGAGGCAATGGCCGCAGGTGCGCGAGTGTCACATGCTGAACGGCGAGACGGATTTCCTGCTCAAGGTCGTCGCCAAGGATCTGTCGGCGTTCCAGAGCTTCGTCACCGACGTCGTCACCGCCGAGAAGAACGTCGCACGCGCGCGTTCGTCCCTCGTCATCCACGCCTCGAAGAACGAGCCCGGCGTGCCGCTGGAAGTGAAGGGGTGAGCGAAGAAGGGGTTCGCTGGTTCGCCCGGGCCACCATCACGCGCTGGGTCGACGACGACCCGCAGCCCGGAATCGTCGAGTGCAGGCTCGACGACGCCGCGGGCCGCAGCTGGTTTTTCATCGGCAAATACTACGACTTCACGCAAGACGAACTCCGCGCAACCAGCCAATACCCGCGGCGCGGCTATCTTGCATGCGATGTGACGGCGCGACGTCGCGACGATAGGAAGCGCGAGATCGCCAGCATAGACACCGATACCCCCGATCGCGGCCGCGACTCCGAAGAAGGCATGTGCGCCTTCGACATTCTCGCCGATCAGCTGGTGGCGGACGCGCTGCCTGCTTGGCAAGTCTTGCCGCTGGTCTCTGAGAGCTGACCTAAGCGCTGATGTCACGCCCCCGCGTCTCCGGCAGCAGCAGCGCGATCAGCACGAAGCCGATGGCGCCGAGGATCACCGGGTACCAGAGGCCCGCATAGATATCGCCGGTCGCGGCCACGATGGCGACGACGGTCGCGGGCAGGAAGCCGCCGAACCAGCCGTTGCCGATATGGTAGGGCAGCGACAGCGCCGAATAGCGGATGCGCGTCGGGAACAGCTCGACCAGCGCCGCCGCCTGCGGCCCGTAAAGCGCGGCCGCGCCCGTCATCAGCATCAGCAGGATCAGCGCCGCGCGGAAGAAATCGACCTTCGCGCTGTCGGCCTTGGCGGGATATCCGGCCGGTTCGGTGAGCGCGCGCACGCGCGTTTCGAAGTCCTTCTTCTTCGCGACGAGATCGGCGCCCACGAGGCCGGCGCCGTTGAAGCTTTCGATCTCCTTGTCCGCGACACGGATGCGCGCGGGCGTGCCCGCGGGCGTGGCCCCAGGCGGCGCTTCGTTGCGATAAGGGACACCCATCGCGGCCAAGGTGCCCTTGGCGATGTCGCAGGACGAGGTGAACTTGGCCTTGCCGATGGGATCGAACTGCACCGAGCAATCCTGCGGAGCCGCCACAACCGTCACCGGCACGCGCGCCGCCGCGTCGGCGAGCGCGGGATTGACGGCGTCGGTCAGCATCTTGAAGCCCGGGATCATCGTGACCACGGCCACCGCCATGCCGAACAGCATCACCGGCTTGCGCCCGATGCGGTCGGAGAGCCAGGCGAAGAGGATGTGCAGCGCCGAGCTTCCGATCAGGACCGTCATGATGAGCAGGTTGACGACGCGCGGCTCGACCTTGACGACGCGCTCCAGGAATATCTGCGTGTAGAAGTTGGCCGTGTACCAGACCACGCCCTGGCCCATCATCAGCGCGAAGAGCACGATCAGGATCAGCTTCAGGTTCTTCCATCGGAAGAACGCCTCCGACAGCGGCGCGCGCGATCCGCGGCCCTCCTCCTGCATCTTGCGGAACAGGGGCGACTCGTCGAGGCGCAGGCGGATCCACAGCGAGATGCCGAGCAGGCCGGCCGAGAGCAGGAACGGCACGCGCCAGCCCCAGGCGGCGAAGGCGTCCTCGCCCATCCAGCTGCGGATCACGAAAATCACGAGCAGCGCCAGGAACAGACCGGCACTGGCCGCGACCTGGATCCAGCCCGTGGCGCTGCCGCGCTTGTTCGGAGCTGCGTGCTCGGCGACATAGATCGCCGCCCCGCCATATTCGCCGCCGACCGCGAACCCCTGCAGCATGCGCATCGCCAGCAGCAGCCATGCCGCGTTCAGCCCGATCGCGGAAGCGTCGGGCAGCAAGCCGATGGCGAAGGTCGCCAGGCCCATGATGGTGATGGTGACGAGGAAGGTGCGCTTGCGTCCCGTGCGGTCGCCGAACCAGCCGAAGACGATGGCGCCAAGCGGCCTGACCGCGAAGCCCGCCGCGAAGGTCAGGAGCGCGAAGATATAGCCCTGGGTCTCGCCGGCGCTGGCGAAGAAGTGCTTGGCGATGATGGCGGCCAGCGAGCCGAAGATGAAGAAATCGTACCATTCGAACACCGTGCCCGCGGCCGAGGCCGCCAATACCAGGCCCATATTCGTGCTTTTGGTGATGTCCGTCGTCATCCCCGCCCCCGCGCCCTTATCAAACGTTAAGCAGCAACCTTCCGCCACCGTCAACGTATCACTTCGCTAACCAATTTTCGCTTAGCCTAAATGCCATGTTCCACAGGCTTCTTTCCCTTTTCGCGGTCGCGAGCGCGATCGCCTGCTCAACCGCAAGCGGGGGGACGGTGGATGTCGTCGTGACCGATGCGAACGGCAAGCCCGCGGCCAATGCCGTGGTCGCGCTTGCGAACGACACGGCGCAACCCGCCTCGCATGTGCCGCCGCGCAGCGTCATCGACCAGCAGCACGAGACTTTCCTGCCGCTGGTCGTACTCGTGCGCAAAGGCGGCGAGGTCGTCTTCACCAACAACGACACGACCATGCACCAGGTCTATTCGTTCTCGGCCATCAAGCAGTTCCAGTTCGAGATCGACAAGGGCCAGGTCTCCAAACCCGTCATCTTCGATAGAGCCGGCGTCGCGGCCATCGGCTGCAATATCCACGACAACATGGTCGCCTATGTCTTCGTCGCCGACGCGCCGTATGCCGCGATCACCGACGCCAAGGGCACGGCCGAGCTGCGCGACGTGCCTGACGGGGCCTGGCATGCGAGCGTGTGGCATCCGCAGTCGCGCATCGGCAAGCAGCCGGCGCCGACCGCGCTCGCCGTCGCGGGCGACACCAGGCTCGCGCTCAAGATCCAGATCAGCGCGGCGCCGGCGATGAGCCGGATGCACAAGGACTACTGACCGTGGGCTTCCGCCACCGCCTCGCGCTGTTCCTGGTCGTGGCCCTGGCGGCGGTGCAGATCCTCACCGGCTTCGCGGCCTATTCCTATCTGCGTCACAGCCTGGTCGAGAAAGAGAAGGTCGAGCTCGGCCAGGCGACCCAGGTTTTCCTGCGCCAATTGAGCGTGCTGTCCGAGCGCGTCGGCGACGACGTGCAGGTGCTGTCGCTCGACTATGCGCTGCGCCAGGCCATCGCGCAGCACGACTACGACACCGAGCTGTCGGCGCTGCGCAACCACGGCCACCGCGTCGGCGCCACGCGCATGATGCTGGTCGGCCTCGACGGCGCCATCGCCGCCGACACCGGCGCCGTGCAGGCGCCGGGCAAGGCCTTCGCCTATTCCGAGCTGCTCGACGATTCGAATGGCGAGCGCACCGCGCTGGCGACCCTCGACGGGAAGATCTACTGGATCGTCGTGGTGCCGGTGCGCGCGCCGGTCGCCATCGCCTTCATCGCCGCCTGCGTGCCGATCGACGACGCGCTGCTGGGCAAGCTGAGCGCGCTGTCCGAGACGCCGCGCTCCATCGCGCTCGCAACGCGCGGGACAAAAGGCAAATGGGAGGTGGCGGCGCGCACCGAGAACGGACCTCGGCATATCCCGCTGCCCGGGAAACGCGCGACGGACGGCACGTCGGAGACGAGCGATTTCCTGACCGTCACCGCGGTGCTCAAGACCGCGTCGCACAGCGCGCCGGTGATCGCGGTCCTGGGCTATCCCATGGCCGAGGCGTTTGCCGCCTATCGCTCCATCGTGCCGCCGATGCTTCTGGTGCTGGCGCTGGCGCTGATCCTGGCGGCGGGGGCCGCGATGCTGGTGGTGCGCCGCGCTTCGAAGCCGCTGGAGGCGCTGGCCGCAACCGCCAGGCGCATCGCCGGCGGCGACTACACCGCGCCCGCGCCCGTGGGCGCCAAGGACGAGATCGGCCAGCTCAGCCAGGCGATCATCGGCATGACCGGCTCCATTGCCGACCGCGAGGCGGCGCTGACCTCGATGATCGGCGCGCTCGAGACCGCACGCAACGACGCGGTCAAGGCCAACGAGGCCAAATCGCAGTTCCTGGCCAATATGAGCCACGAACTGCGCACCCCGTTGAATGCGATCGTCGGATTCGGCGATATGCTGCGTCAGGAGATTCTGGGGCCCCTGGGCGTGGCGCGCTATCGCGAATATGCGGGCGACATCTGTGCGAGCGGCGAGCGGCTGCTCAGCCTGGTCTCGCGCATGCTCGACCTGGCCGAGGTCGAGAAGGGCACGCTCGCCATCGCGCGTGGGCGGGTCGCGCCGCAAGCGATCCTGCAGCAAGCGGTGGCCGCAGTGCGGCCGGCTGCGGGCGCGGTCGCCGTCGCCGTCGAGGCAGGCGATCTCGACGAGATCGAGGCCGATGCCGACAAGCTCCGCCAAGCGCTGACCAGCGTGCTGCACAATGCCGTCAAGGTCACGCCGCAAGGCGGCACGGTGCGCGTGAGCGCGCGGCGCGACGCCGCGATGGGCAAGGGGGGCGCCCTCGTCATCCGCATCGAGGATCGCGGTCCGGGCCTCGAGAAAAGCGACATCGAGGTCGTGACGCGCCCGTTCCATCGGCTGCGCTCGGCGCTCGACGGCCAGCATCAGGGTGCGGGGCTCGGCCTTCCCTTCGCCAAGGCCATCATCGAGCTGCATGGCGGCGCGCTGTCGATCGAAAGCGAGAAGGGCCACGGCACGACGGTCGAGATCCGCCTGCCCGTCGCCGCACGAGCGATGAGCGACGCGGCATGAAGCGCGCCAACCGCCCCGCCGCGCTGCCGGTCGTGACGCCCGTTCTCGCGCTGCTGCTCGCGACGCCGGCTTTTGGCGTCGACTTCCAGTTCGAGGGCTATGGCGACATCCGCCTGGTGATGGCGCCCAAGACGGACTCGCTGCTCGACGGCGGGCTGGGCAAGCTGCGCTTCGGCGAGGACGACGGCGGCATCGAGCCGGGCGATATCGTCGGCGAGGGCCGCGCGATCATCCTTCCCGAGCTGACCGCGACGGCGACGGTGCGCGCCAATCCCGACTACGGCCCGGCCGTCGACCTGCTGGAGGCCTTCGTGCGCTATCGCCCGGTGTCGACGAATGCCTGGCGCTGGTCGGTCAAGCTGGGCGCGTTCTTCCCGCCGCTGTCGCTGGAGAACGACCAGGTCGGCTGGACAAGCTTCTGGACGATCACGCCGAGCGCGATCAATTCCTGGGTCGGCGACGAGCTGCGCATCCTGGGGGCCGAGGGCACGCTGGAATACCGCCGCGAGGACCAGACGATCACGCTGGTGGGGGCGGTGTTCGGCTGGAACGATCCGGCGGGCGTGGTGATGGCCGACCGCGGCTGGGATTTCAACGACCGCCCGCAGGGCCTGTTCGAGCACAACCGCCTGCCCGACATCTCGGGCTTCGGCGCGCCGCCGCCGGTCTATGGCAAGCTTTTCACCGAGATGGACGGACGGCCCGGCTGGTATCTCGATCTGTCCTGGGAGCCCGAGGACCTCGGCGGCTTCGAGATCATGCGCTACGACAACGACGCCGATCCGCGCAGGATCAAGGACGGCCAGATCGCCTGGGCGACCAGCTTCTGGGACGTCGGCTATCAGAAGCAGCTGGGCAAGATGACCGTGCTCGCGCAAGGCATGACCGGCTCGACCACCATCGTGCCGTCGGACTTCTACCGCCAGACGACCGATTTCCGCTCGGCCTATGCGCTTGTCGGCTACGACCTGGACAAGTGGTGGATGGCGGCGCGCTTCGACGTCTTCGACACGCGCACGCGCGCAACCTTCCCCAGCGACGCGAACGAGGACGGCCACGCGATCACGCTGTCGATGAGCTGGCTGCCCGAAAAGTGGCTGCGCTTCACAGGCGAGATGATCGCCATCGACGATCGCCGCGACAGCCGCGCGGAGACGGGCGAAGACCCGCACCGGAACGAAACCCAGTTCCAGCTTCTCGCCCGGATATATTTCTAGCGCACCGGCTTCCGGCGCGGGCGCAAATCCGACCGCGCGCCCGCTTCTCGCGCGGGTGTACTTCTAGTACCGTCGGGTCTCGCTATCCGGAGACCCGCATGTCGCGTCCGCAGAATCCCGAGTTCGAGTTCCTGGGCGTCAACCACTTGGCGCTGGTGTCCAGCGACATGGCGCGCACGGTCGCGTTCTACTCCGGCGTGCTCGGCATGCCGCTGATCAAGACCATCGACCTGCCGCGCGGCATGGGCCAGCACTTCTTCTTCGACCTGGGCCACGGCGACAGCCTGGCCTTCTTCTGGTTTCCGGACGCGCCGAAAGCGCAGCCCGGCGTCGCCTCGGCCACGCGCGGCATGCTGCCCGGACCTTCGGCGCACGGCTCGATGAACCATATCGCGATCAACGTTCCGGCCGAGAAGCTCGACGAGTACTACGACAAGCTGCGCGCCAAGGGCATCGAATGCTCGCGTGTCATCAACCACGACGACTCGCCGATGCAGGCGAGCCTGGAGACGACGCCGACCACCTTCGTGCGCTCGATCTATTTCTACGACCCTGACGGCATCGCGCTGGAGCTTGCCGCCTGGACGCGCGAACTGCCCAAGGAGGGCGACGTCCGCCACGCGCCCGCCACGGCCGACGACCAGGCCCGCTTCCGCGCCATGGCCGAGGCGAAGTAATGCATTTCGACGAGCACCGCATCGCCACCGCCGACGGCCCCAAGGTCTATGCGCGCGACTATCCTCACGCGAGCGCCCATCGCCTGCCGGTGATCTGCCTGCACGGGCTGACGCGCAACTCGGCCGACTTCGAGGCGGTGGCGCCGCGCATCGCGGAGCTGGGCCGGCGCGTCATCGCCATCGATGCGCGCGGCCGCGGCAAGTCCGAGAACGATCCCGAGCCCGCGCGCTACCGCTCCGACGTCTATGTCGGCGACGTGCTCAGGGTGATGGACACGCTGAACGTGCCGCGCGCTGCTTTCTTGGGGACCTCGATGGGGGGGATCATGACCATGATCGCGGCGACGGCGGCGCCGACGCGCGTGGCGGCGGCGATCCTCAACGATATCGGCCCGGTGGTGGACCCCAAAGGCATTGCGCGCATCGCTTCCTACGTCGGCAAGTCCGAGCCGGTCGACAGCTGGTACGACATGACGGCCGCGGTGCGCGCCGTCGGCGACAGCGCCTTTCCGGGCCGCGACGACGAGTTCTGGGCGACCTTCACGCGCCGCGTGGCGCGCGAACGCGAGGACGGCCGCATCGAGTTCGCCTACGACCCGCTGATCGCGCAAGGCTTTGCGGGCGCAGGCCAGGCGCCGAGCCTGATGCCGCTGTTCCAGGCACTCGCCGCCGTGCCGGTGCTGGTGGTGCGCGGCGAGACCAGCGACATCCTCTCGCGCGACGGCGTCGAGGCGATGCGCGCCGTCAAGCCCGATCTCGAAGTGGCGGAGGTGCCCGATATCGGCCATGCGCCGACCTTGGAGGAGCCCGAGGCCTGGGACGCCATCGCCGCCTTCCTGTCCAAGGTCGAATGACGGCGGTCCACACGGATGCCGAAAGCGTCGCCGACGCGATCCTTGCGGCGGTCGGAAAGACCGTCGTGCTGGGCCTGCCGCTGGGGCTGGGCAAGGCGAACCACATCGCCAATGCGCTGTTCTCGCGCGCCGCCGCCGATCCCACGATCGGGCTCACGATCTTCACCGCGCTCACCCTCGAGAAGCCGCGCGGCGGCAGCGATCTCGAGCGCCGCTTCATGGATCCGGTGGTGGAGCGGCTGTTCGGCGATTGGCCGGAGCTCGCCTATGCGAAGGCGCTGCGCGGCGGTGGGCTGCCTTCGAACATCGAGGTCAACGAGTTCTTCTTCCTCGCCGGCCGGTGGATGAACAATCCCGTCGCCCAGCAGAGCTATATCTCCGCGAACTACACGCATGCGGCGCGCTATCTGGCCGAGCGCGGCGTCAACGTCGTGGCCCAGCTGGTGGCGCGGCGCGGCGAGCGCTACAGCCTGGGCTCCAACCCGGACACCGTGCTCGACCTGAGGACGCTGGGCGCGAAGTTCGTCTTTGCGGGCGAGATCAGCGACGAGATGCCGTTCATGCCGGGCGATGCCGAGCTGCCCGAGACCGCGTTCGATCATGTGCTCGACGGGCCGCGTTTTACGCTCTTCGCGCCGCCGCGCATGCCGATCGACAGTTGCGAATACGCCATCGGGCTGCAGGCCGCGCGTCTCGTCCTCGACGGCGGCACCTTGCAGATCGGCATCGGCGAGGAAGGCGACGCGGTCGCCAAGGCGCTGATCCTGCGCCAGCACGAGAATGCGCGTTTCCGCGACGCCGTGGCGCGGCTGGGCGGACCTGTGCCGGCGCAGGAGGGACTCGCCCCCTTCGCGCAGGGCCTCTACGGCATCAGCGAGATGTTCGTCGACGGCTTTCTGCAGCTGATGGACGCCGGCATCCTCAAGCGCGAGGTCGACGGCGCGCTGTTGCATGCCGCGTTCTTCCTAGGGCCCAGATCGTTCTACGCGCGCCTGCGCGAGATGGAGCCGGAGACGCTCGCCAAGCTGCGCATGACCGCGGTCTCCTTCACCAACGAGCTTTACGGCGACCAAGACGCCAAGACCCGCGCCCGCGTGAAGGCGCGCTTCGTCAACAGCGCCTTGATGGCGACCTTGCTGGGCGCTCTGGTGTCGGACGGTCTGGAGGACGGCCGCGTGATCAGCGGCGTCGGCGGCCAGCACAATTTCGTCACGCAGGCTTTCGCGCTGCCCGATGCGCGCTCGATCGTCTCCATCAAGGCGACGCGGCGCGCGAGTGGCAAAGTCCAGTCGAACATCCGCTTCAACTACGGTCACGTGACGATCCCCCGGCACGAGCGCGATATCATCGTCAGCGAATACGGCATCGCCGACCTGCGCGGAAAGCCGGACGCTGCGGTGGTCGCCGCGATGCTGGCGATCGCGGATTCCCGCTTCCAGGACGAGCTGCTGCGCGCCAAGGACGCGGGCAAGATCGCCGAGGCATACGAGATCCCGCGCGAGTTCCGCGACAATACGCCGGATCGGATCGCGCGCGCGCTCGCCCCCCTCGACCTGCCGCCCTATCCCTTCGGCACCGATTTCACGGCGGTCGAGCAGCGCCTGCTTGTGGCGCTCGAGACGCTGAAGAATGCGACGCCCCTGACCTTGGCGCGGCTATTGCTCAAGGGCGGACCGCGCGACGCGGAGGCGCTGCACCGCATGGGCCTGGACCGGCTTACAAATTTGTCAGAACGGCTGGCCGCGAGGCTCCTTAACGGGGCGCTCCGGAGCGGCTAGGCTCGCGCGACAACCGGGAGGGACGAACGATGTCGACGATGAAATGGATTCTGGCTGCGGCCCTGTTGGCGACGACGCCTGCTTTCGCAACATCCGCGTCCGCCGCGCCTGCCAATGTGAGCGCCGCAGTCGCCGACAGCGCCCGCCCCGACGAGGACAAGCAGCTCGACGCCGAGCGCAAGCCCGCCGAGATGCTGGTGCTGGCCAAGGTCAGGCCCGGCGCCAGGGTGATGGACCTGATCCCGGGCCGCGGCTATTTCACGCGGCTGTTCTCGGTCGCGGTGGGGCCGAAGGGATACGTCTATGCCTATCAGCCGTCCGAGTTCGACAGCTTCCTGAAAGGCAAGCCTGCGCCGGTGATCGCGGTGGCCGCCAACTATAAGAACGTGAGCGTGATCCACGCCTCCGTGAACGCGCTGGCCGCGCCGGAAACGCTCGACCTGGTGTGGACGTCGCAGAACTATCACGACCTGCACGACAGCTTCGCCAAGCCGGCCGATCTCGCGGTCATCAACAAGAAGGTCTATGACGCGCTGAAGCCCGGCGGGCTCTATATCGTGCTCGACCATGCCGCCGAGAAGGGCTCGGGTCTGCGCGACACCGAGACCCTGCACCGCATCGACGAAGCCACGGTGAAGAACGAAGTGCTGGCGGCAGGCTTCAAACTGGCGAGCGAGAGCCGGGTGCTGCGCAATCCGGCCGACAATCACAAGCTCAAGGTCTTCGATCCCGCGATCCGCCACAAGACGGACCAATTCATCCTGATCTTCCGCAAGTAGGGCGAAATAGGAGCTTTCGATGCGGTGCGCGTTTCTGCTTGCTGTACTCCTGGCGGCACCGGCCGCCCTCGCCGATACCGCGCCGCCCACGGCCATCGCCACGGCGCCTGCGGCGAAGGCAGCAGCTGGAGCGCCCGCCGCGTCCGTGCCGTCGCAGCGCATCCGCGGCACGATCGGGACCTTCGATCCGGTGGCGCGCACGCTTTCCATCGTCATCGGCAAGAAGGACGTGTCGGTGACCCTGGCGGCGAATGCGCGGGTCATCACCAACCAGCGCCGCAAGGTCGCCGACATCAAGCCGGGCGACTTCATCGGCGCGGCCGCGCTCAAAGGCTCCGACGGCAAGCTGCGCGCGCAGCAGATCAACGTCTTCCCCGACGCGCTGCGCGGCATGGGCGAAGGCCAGTATCCGATGGGCGACGCTTCGTCGAACCGGCTGATGACCAATGCGACGGTCGCCCAGGTGACGAGCGTCGCCGCCAACAACGGCACGCTCAAGGTGAGCTATCGCGGTGCGGCGGCCGACGACAAAGGCGTGTGCGGCGGCCATGCCAATGCGGCCGGCGCCGCGGGCTGCACCGGCGACGCGGAGATCGTCGTGGCGCCGGGCATCCCCATCATCGCGCTGATGCTGGGCGACGAGAGCCTTCTGGTGCCGGGCGCGGCCGTGTCGGTGGTCGCCACGCCGTCGGCCGACGGCACGCTCCAGGCGACGCGGCTGACGGTCGAGAAAGACGGCGTGAAGCCGATCCTCTAAACGATCGGGATCTTCACGACCTTCGCCCGGCCGGTC